>Ga0075967_112_pt1 | contig 49999 bp, 64 predicted proteins | sample RifGroA2_FD_67993 | JGI IMG/M metagenome (GOLD analysis project Ga0075967, IMG submission 67993) | Parcubacteria (Magasanikbacteria) bacterium GW2011_GWA2_45_39
TTTCACTCGCGGATCAAAAAGAATTTTATGCGGCACATTTTTTTCAAATTTTTTAATATATGTATCTCTAAATTGCTGATCAATTTGCGGACTGCGTCAAAGACCTTTAGCGCCTAAAAAATATGCTTCATCCGCCACACGTAAAAGATCGCGGCGATAATTTTTGTATCCTTCAATACCTTTGTAAATGTATGCCGCTTCCTGAAGCGGTTCGCTTGCAAATGTTTGGCGCAACTCCGGCATTACCCCCATATTTTTGCCTCATCAACAGATCAGGTATTTGAACGACAACAGAGATTGCCTCAATCTCTGGATCGTCTTTGCAGTTGACAAGGATGATGAGGTAAATGGCAAGAGAGCAAACTCGAAAATTTTTGGTGACGAGTTTGTATGTCTTGACATCACATAAAAAGAGGCAAAAGATAATCAAAATTGTCTCCAACAATTCTTGTACACTTTCAACCACCCGGACAAACCTCCGGTTTTTTTGTGCATTTTTTGCGTTTAGATAAGAGGTTTTAATGTATTGACAAAGTAATGACATTGTAGTATACTTTAATTATTCAATAACCTTAACATATTTGTATGAACACCACACTGCAAATACGCATTGATAACAAAACAAAGAAGTCAGCCGCCAAAATTTTGGAATCGCTGGGTTTGGATTTAAGTTCAGGCATAAAAATTTTTCTTAATCAGGTTTTGCAACACAAAGGAATACCGTTTCTTGTTTTGACGGAAAACGGTTTTACACAGGAACAAGAAAAGAAAATTTTAGCTGAATCTAAAAAAACTATGGCTTTGTACCGCGCTGGAAAAATAAAAGCATATGATAGTGTAGAAGAAATGGAGAAAGCAATTCTGGGATGAGTTTATGAAATATAAACTCCTTTATTCAAAAAAATTTAATAAACAATATGCGCGACTGTAAGGTGGTCTGGTAATGAAAGAACGATTAAGGAAGTAAGAAAGACGATTGTGTTCTTAGCTAATGGAGAAGGTTTGTCCGAAAAATATCGTAATCACAGATTAATTGGCGATATGCAGGATTGTTTTGAGTGCCATGCTTTACCGGATTGGTTGTTGATTTATAGAAAACATGAAGATATTTTGGTTTTAGAATTGATTGGAACGGGTTCACATTCGGAATTGTTTGAGTGAATTGTGGAGAATGCTGTGCGGAATCTTGCCAAGCCTCACATTTTTTGTTATCCTATACTCACTTGAATTATTAACTTTTGTATATGAACCACCCACGACAAGAACGTTCATTTGTAATGGTAAAGCCGGACGGCGTCATCCGCGGTCTTGCCGGAGAGATTATTCAGCGCATAGAACAGCGCGGACTCAAAATTGTGGCACTTCAGATGTTTCAGCCTACTCATGAGCAGATTGATGACCATTATCCAAAAGCGGAAACATGGATTGGGCGTCTTGGGGAAAAGACCCTTTCCACGTATGAAAAATACGGCTATGACGCCATGAAAGAATTGGGCACCACGGACAAAATGGAAATAGGGAAAATGGTGCGCAAGTGGTTGGTTGATTATATGACCTCGGCTCCGCTCGTAAAAATGGTGGTTGAGGGTCCACACGCGGTGGATATGATACGCAAACTCGCGGGTAACACCATGCCGGTATTGGCGGACATGGGCACTATCCGCGGGGATTATTCCACAGACAGTGCGGCCATTGCAAACAAAGAAAAACGCGCGGTCATGAACATTGTGCACGCTTCGGAAACGCCGGAAGAAGCACAGCATGAAATCAGCCATTGGTTTGCACCGGATCAAATTTTTTCTTACGAACGCAAAGACGTGGTGTAGATTTAAAAAATGAGAAATCGTCCCAATGTGCGTTGGGGCGATTTTTGTCATAAAATGTCTGTCACCAAATGCCATTTTAACTGCAATAAAAAAAACACCGGTTGGGGTGTTTGGTTGGCAGGAAAAATTGCAAATTAAAGTCGCATGAGACCTCTTACTGATAAGGGGTCATCAATCCCCTGGGGATGTGCATGGAGGAGGTTACCGACACGCTCAATTTCTGCACGCGCTCTGACGGCATCATGCGGATAAAAATCTTCCGCAACCAGTGCCAGCTGGCGTGTGATCATCCGTACCTTCAGCTCAAGTGTGAGTGGTGTGTAGAGCGAACAGGGAAAGATCATTTCCCAAAGGCAGGGCGATCCATCTGAATTTTGGCGGAAGAGCCGTCGCACTTCATAGACCAGATGGTTGAACATGGTGAGTCCCGCCACCCCGTTGAAGTACCGCTTCATAGAAGCGCACTCAAGCTCGGAGATTATTCCCCCCACATTGATGGTGCCGCTCCAGTAGACCCCATCGTAGGTGAACGCATTGGGGTTTGGAGTACCGTCCACCCGACGACCACCCGCAACCTTTGGTTTTCCTTCATGGAGCACGGTATGAGTGAGCATCGCCGACGCGCGATGGTAATCATCTCCCGTGAGAAAGATGATCATCTCCGCGAGGTGGTCGGATATTTTGCGGGAGGCATTGACCTTTCTCCAGATGGAATCGGGCGACTTTACGCGGCTGTGGAAGAATACCTCAACAGGGGTTCCTTTCACATCAATATGCCTGCTGGAAAGCGGCATGGTGACGGTCGTTTTGCCTAGTGAGTCTGCAATTTCACGGAATACAAATCCGTGCGGATTGTAACGAACGTGTATGTCGCGGATTCGCGACATACTGCATGACGCAAAGACACCATCTTCAAACGCCGCAGTGATTCTCTGCATGCGCTCGCGTCCGCGTTGAAGGATGTCTCGTTCCGCGAGCCATCGCACGGCGCAAAACCATGTGCGCAATGCGATCCATGAACGGATCTCTTCAAGTCCTGATAGGCGAGATGCCGAGCCATTCCCACGGATATCGTTTGGGAAAAAGATACTCACTACGAGATCGGCAGGGTCGTCAACGTTTGTGATGATACCTTCCGACGTGAAGAGCTGTCGCAGGTTCCGTGGCAGATAATGCCGCACAAAGTCGGCGAAGTATCCATGGATCTCAACAATAGCCGAAGGCAACTCCGCATAGTAGGACGCGGCATCGTGGTTTGGCCAGTACTCTTCCAAAAGCTCTATCATGATTGGCGCCCTCGGCGCGTCCTCATTACTCTTGAGGTAGAGTGCGGTTGAATACAGGCGTGTAAACACTTTACGGACATCCGCGGGCAACACGGAGAGTGTCGTATGCGGCTCATGCGCAATGCGCAAGCCGATGGTTGGGTCTCGCAGGAAACTGTAAGTCTTTTGCATGACTCACCCTTTTTTGGGTCAGAGTATGAGTTGTACGAGGCGCATACTCGCGCTTCGCGAGAAAGAACAGGTAGGCATATTTATAGCAGATTTTAAAGAAAAAATCAAGAGTTTGACCCCTTGACCATTCCTTAGATGATTTTTTTTTGACCTTACCAGCTTTCTTTTAATGCCTTGCCTTCATTATAACCTGCTTGCGTTTGTACGCCCACAAGCGCTTTATGGTGGAATTCTTCCAAACTGGAGGCGCCGGCATAAGCGCATGCACTGCGCACTCCGGCGGTTATTTTATCAATAATATCCTCGGCGCTTTCTTCTCCTTTTTTCAGATACATGCGCGAGGAGCTGATGCCTTCTTCAAAATATTTTTTACGCGCTTGCTCAAACACCTCGGTGGCGTTGGTGCGGTCTATAACCGCGCGGCGTGATGCCATGCCGAAGTTTTCTTTGAAAGGACGACCTTGTTCGTCGTATTGAATGTCCCCAACGCTTTCGTACGTTCCCGCCCACCATGAGCCAAACATAGCGTGGCTTGCGCCGGCCGCAAGAGCGAGTGCAACATCGCGCGGGTGGCGCACACCGCCGTCCGCCCATATACTGCCACCAAGCTCTCGTGCCACGCGTGAGCATTGCAGTACCGCAGAAAATTGCGGCCTGCCCACGCCGGTCATCATGCGCGTAGTGCACATGGCGCCAGGCCCTACGCCAACTTTTACAATTGACGCTCCTGCTTGCAAAAAATCTCGTGTTGCTTCCGGCGTAACCGCATTGCCTGCCACGAGCGGACGCGTGGGACCCATCAAACCGCGCGCAACGCGGATTGCGTCCAGCATTCTTTTTTGGTGTCCATGTGCAGTATCAAGCACAATGATATCAACGCCGATGGTCAAAAGAAATCCAATGGTTTCTTCCAGTTTTCTATTGATCCCCACAGCCGTTGCGGTGAGCAATTCGCCTTGCGCATTTTGCGCCGGTTTATAAATAGTGGAGCGCACCGCGCCTTTTTTTGTCATGACGCCGGCTAGCGTTCCGTCCGGATACACAACCGGTGCCAGTGGAATACGGTTTCTGTCCAACAGCGTGTACACTTCTTGTGGCGTGGCGGAGGAGGGGACGGTGATAATATCCGGACGCATAACGCGCTTGAGCATTGTATAGCGATCTTGATAACGCGCTTCTTTTTCCGTAAAAATACCAACAGGCTTTTGTTCTTTGTTCACCACAATCACAGCGCCATGCGCGCGTTTGTTGATAAGATTCAAACCGTTTTGAACAACGTCGTCTTCATTCAGCACAACTGCCGTCTCATACACGGCATGGCATTGTTTTACATAGCGCACGCTCCGCTCCACACGTTCCCAATTCATATCCTGCGGGAACACCACAATCCCGCCGCGTCGCGTCATGGTTTCCGCCATACGCCTGCCTGCCACGGCGTTCATGTTTGAAACCACCAAAGGAATCGTCCCAAGTTTGTTGTTTGGTGTTATATCCACTCCCATGCGTGAGGGGAGTTCGGAATACTGGGGCATCAAAAATACGTCTTCGTAGGTCAATTCTTGCCGTTCATTTTCAGGGTAGAGAAAGCGCATAAGGGTTATGGTTTAATAGACAAGCCTAACCCATTTTATGCTAGCGGTGCGTATAGCGCAAGGGTGACTATGTGGACAAATAAGTATTTTCACTGCGCCGCTCTATTGCCAAGAGATAGATTCCTTTGGCAGACGTTCTGTAAATTATTCTTATTTTTCCTTTTCGTGCGCGATAAATATCTTCTCTTCCTTTTAATTTTTTGAGATCAACTCCCAAAAGCCGCCCTGTTTTGATTTTAATGAGCAGATTCTTTACCGCCTCCTTTTCTTTTTCAGATAAGACATCAAGAGATTTTTGAATTTTATCCGTCATATCGCTATAGTCGGGATAAAATTTCTTCAATTTTTATTCCGCCTTTTTTAATTTTGGTAAAATCCGAGACTTCTTCCCATTCTTCATTGGCAGTAATGGGCATTATGATAAATACCGGTTTTGAACGCTTTACTACGGTAAAACTCACTCCTTTATTGATTTGCGCGATAAACGTGTCTAAATTTTCTCGGAGTTCTTTCACGCCTACAATAGTTTTGGTTTGCGGCATAGTTTAAAGTTTAACTTAAGATTATCTAAAGTTTAACTTATTGTGAACAGATTGTCAAGCACAGCGTAATGAGACTGTTGCAAAACTCCCCAAATAAGTCCAACCCAAATTTTTTTGTCTGCTTAAAAAGCGAGTATTGCAACGGTCGCCCTCCATTATATGGATGGGGAGCTAAAAATATGGTATACTTAAATCATAATTTGGATGTTTTATATCTTATTTGTATGAGACTCAATACAAATTTGAAAAGTCTGTTATGGGATGTGGACGCAAAAAAGCTTGACGCAAAAAAGCATGCTGATTTTTTGATTGCAAGAATTGCAGACAAGGGCGGCATGAAAGAATTGCAATGGCTAAAAAAGAAATTTGGAAAAAACAAAATACGGAGTGTGGTAAAAAAAAGTCGGAATGTTTCTCGTAAGACAAAAGTTTTTTGGTCGGTTATTTAATTTTTATGCATCCAGAAACTTTGGCTCCCAAGACAAAAAAATTACTTGAGAAAATAGGCACTCACCAATGGCTGAAAGACTATTATTTGGCTGGTGGCACGGCCCTTGCACTACAGCTTGGCCATAGGCAGTCTATTGATTTGGATTTTTTTACTAAAAAAAATATCAACACCCCCCAATTGATCGCTATATTATCAAAGGAAGGTGTCTTTAAATTGTTAAAAGAAGAAAAAGATACCGTTGAAGGATTGTTGGACGGCGTAAAAGTGAGTTTTATGTCGTATCCATACAGTTTGATAGAGAAACAAATTAGATTTGATAAAAATATTTTTTTGGCGTCTGCTCATGACATCGCTCTTATGAAATTAACCGCGATTGCGGGAAGAAATACAAAAAAGGATTTTATAGATCTTTTTGTCTATCTCTTAAAAGATAAGAAAGACATTCAAGGGCTCCTAAAGGACATGAAGAAAAAATTTAAAGGAGTGGATTATGACAGTATGCACATTTGCAAGTCATTGGTATATTTTGAAGAAGCTGATAAAGAACCTATACCTGTTATGTTTATTCAAAAATTGGTAAATTGGAAAAAAGTTAAGGACTATTTTATTGGAGAAGTGAAGAAGATAATGGTGTGAGGTTCTTGACATTCCCTCGGCGATATCCTATACTTATCTCACGTTAATAAGAGTGAGGGTCAGCTTTCGTGGTTGGAAGCCCCGCGCTTTAAAAAAGAGTTGCACTAATTTAATAGTGTTTTTTATTATCTAGGGATTTATTTTTTATGCCTACTATACATCAATTGATCAAGAAGGGGCGCAAAGTACAGAAGTACAAAAGCAAGGCTCCTGCGCTTCAGGTTGGTTTGGACACCTTGCACCGTCGTCGCAAATCTTTTGCCGAGGGTCGGCCGTTTTTGCGCGGAGTGTGCACCAAGGTAACCACCATGACCCCTAAAAAACCAAACTCCGCTTTGCGCAAAATCGCTCGTGTCCGTCTTTCAAACGGCATGGAAGTAACCGCGTATATTCCGGGTATTGGCCATAATTTGCAGGAACACTCCATTGTGATGATCCGCGGCGGCCGTGTAAAAGATTTGCCCGGTGTGCGGTATCATATTGTACGCGGCGTGTATGACACGCAAGGCGCGGCGGGACGCAGACGCAGCCGTTCACTTTACGGTGTTAAGAAACCTAAGAAATAAATATGCGCGGAAAACAAGCTCCTAAACGAAAAATTCTTCCGGATCCACGCTATCAAAGTGAATTGATAGCCAAACTCATCAATACCATCATGGAACGCGGCAAGAAAACCATCGCGCAAAAAATTGTGTATGGTGCATTTGATTTTATTAAATCAACGGTGAATAAAGACCCCATGGAGGTGTTTGATGAAGCTTACAAAAACCTCTCTCCTACGGTGGAAGTGAAGTCCCGCCGCGTGGGAGGTGCTAACTATCAAATTCCGATCCCTGTGCGCGGAGAACGCCAGCGGGCTCTCGCGTTCCGTTGGCTCATTGCCGCGGCGAGCGCCAAGAAAGGCAAGCCTATGCATAAAAAACTTGCCGAAGAGATAATGGCCGCCGCTGAAAATCAAGGTGACGCCGTGCGCAAACGCGCCGATGTACACCGTATGGCAGATGCCAACAAAGCATTCGCTCATTTTGCTCGTTAATTTTTTGAACTTTTATGCCTCGTGAATATTCTCAAGAAAGTACTCGCAACATTGGTATTATCGCGCATATTGATGCCGGTAAAACTACGGTGAGTGAACGCATTTTGTTTTACACCGGCAAGAAACATAAGATTGGCGAAGTGCATGAAGGCGCCGCCACCATGGACTGGATGGAACAAGAGCAGGAGCGCGGCATTACCATTACCTCCGCCGCGACCACCTGTTTTTGGAAAAACACCCGCATTAACATTATTGACACCCCCGGCCACGTGGATTTTACCGCAGAAGTGGAACGTTCACTCCGCGTGCTGGACGGCGGCGTGGTGGTGTTTGACGGTGTAGCAGGCGTGGAGCCGCAATCGGAAACCGTGTGGCGTCAAGCGGATAAATACAAAGTGCCGCGCATTTGTTTTGTGAACAAGCTTGACCGCATGGGCGCGGACTTTTTTAAAGATGTGCGTTCAATAAATGAAAGATTGACACCCAACGCGCTTCCCTACCAGCTACCTATTGGCGTTGAGGAGCATTTTCAGGGGATCATTGATTTGCTGACTCGCCGCGCGTATATCTATAAAGATGATTTGGGAAAAGAAATTGAAGAAACCGATCCGCCGGAAGACATGAAAGCAAAGGTAGAGGAGTATCGCACCAAACTCATTGAGAAAATTGTTGAAAACGACGAGAGTCTCATGACCAAGTATCTTGCGGGAGAAGAAATTCCCGTCGCGGATTTGAAAAAAGTTTTGCGCGCCGCGGTGGTGAAGTTTGAAATTGTTCCAATCTTGTGCGGAAGCGCTCTCAAAAACAAGGGCGTGCAGTTTATGCTTGACGCGGTGGTTGATTTTCTTCCGTCGCCTTTGGATGTGCCCGCGCTCATTGGCAAGGATCCGGATGATTTGGAGAAGTTGATTGAAGTGCATCCTGTTGATAACGAACCGTTTGCGGGGTTGGTGTTTAAAATCGCAACCGACCCGTTTGTGGGAAAGCTCGCGTATTTCCGCGTGTATTCCGGTATTTTGCAGTCAGGTTCTTACGTAATCAATACCATCACCGGTGAAAAAGAACGCGTGGGACGCATTGTGCGTATGCACGCCAACAGCCGCGAGGAAGTGCAAGAAGTGTACGCGGGCGAAATTGCCGCGATTGTGGGGTTTAAAAGCACATTCACAGGACATACGATTTGTGCCACGGACAGGCCTGTGATTCTTGAATCCATTACGTTTCCTGAACCTGTTATTTCCGTGGCGATTGAACCCAAGACAAAAGCGGACCAAGAAAAAATGGGCGTAGCTTTGCAAAAATTGGGTGAAGAAGATCCGACATTCCGTATCAAGTCTGATCCGGAAACCATGCAGATGCTTATCTCCGGCATGGGTGAATTGCATTTGGAAATTATCGTGGACCGCATGAAACGCGAGTTTAAAGTGGAAGCAAACATCGGGACTCCTCAAGTGGCGTATAAAGAAACAATTCGCGCCAGCGCGGAAGCGGAAGGTAAATATATCCGCCAGTCCGGCGGTCGCGGACAATATGGCCACTGCTGGCTGAAGATTGAACCAAATGAAGTGGGCAAAGGGTACGAATTTGAAGATGAAGTAAAAGGCGGTGTGATTCCAAAAGAATACATTCCCGCAATTCAAAAAGGCGTCAAAGAAGCATTGGACAGAGGCGTGGTGGCAGGCTACCCCATGATTGACGTGAAGGTCACGGTGTTTGACGGTTCATATCATGAAGTTGACTCTTCCGAACAGGCATTTAAATTGGCAGGGTCATTTGCGCTTCAGGAAGCGGTTAAAAAAGCAAAACCGGTGATTTTGGAGCCGATTATGAAAGTGGAAGTGGTAACGCCCGAGCAGTTTATGGGAGATGTTATTGGCAACCTCAACTCTAAACGCGCGCAGATTAAAGAAATGCGCGACCGCGCGGGGATTAAGGTGATAGATGCCGACGTGCCGCTCTCTGAAATGTTCGGTTATGCCACGGAATTGCGCAGTATGACACAGGGCCGCGCGAGCTACTCTATGGAATTTTCGCATTACTCGGACGTGCCAAGAAATGTTGAGCAGTTGATTATTGAAGGGAAGAAAAAGTAGAGTGTTTTGAAATGTCTAGAGGTTCATAAAACCTCCTCCATATACGGAGGAGGTTTTTGTTGACCCTCGGATTTATCTGTGGTAATTTCAAAACTATAATGGCCTGATGAATCCATACACAAAATATGTTAAAATGAGATGGAGAAACTAAACCAAATCTATGGCCAAGAAACCGCGTACATTCAGTCCGCAAGAAAAGGTAACAGTATCCAAATAAGTATGGACGGACGCGGACGATGTTTGGACAATATCTTAGTGGAAAGATTGTGGCGAACCGTAAAACAAGAAAACATTTATTTAAACTCTTACCAAAATGTTTTAGAAACCAAGATAGGTTTGAATGAATATTTTTCTTTTTACAATAACTTTTCTTTAATTAATTTTCCATCTCCTTTTAATGATTTATGTGTCTTGACAAACCAGACCATTATATCAGTAAACATACGGATAAAAAACCCCTAAAAGGCAAATATATTGAGATTTTGTTACGATCTCCTAAAACCGTCTTTTCCACCAAAGACATTGCTTTGTTGTGGGGTGAACAAGGAACAACCAATGTTCGGGTAAGATTAAGCAATTATGTAAAGAAAGGGAAATTAATTAGAATTCATCATGGTATTTATGCTAAAGATATACATTATGATCGTTTTGAGTTGGCTACTAGAATTTATACCCCCTCATATATCAGTTTTGAAACGGTATTAACTCGCGCCGGAGTAAATTTTCAATATTATGGAAACATTTTTGTTGCTTCATATGTTACTCGCGAGATTGAGGCTGATGGACAAAAGATATCTTTCATCAGGATGAAAGATTATGTTTTGAGCAACACAATGGGGATTGAACATACAAATGACATATCTACGGCGACAAAAGAACGGGCATTTTTGGATAGGATATATATCAGTAAAGATTACCATTTTGATCACTTGGATGTTTTGGATTGGGAGAAAATTTTTGAAATTTTGCCGATATATCGCAACAAGAGAATGGAAAAAAAAGTTGCGGAATATTTAAAACATTATAAAGATAATAAATTAGGAGACAAAACGGTATGACATTAGATTATCCGAAACATAAAAATATCTTATTACAAATTTTGAAAGATATTTTTTCTGATACATCGCTGTCTCCTTATGTAGGTTTTAAAGGCGGTACGGCCGCTCTTATGTTTTATGACTTAACTCGTAATTCTGTTGATATTGACCTTGATCTTTTGGATGAAAGCAAGGAGAGGGAAGTATTTGAGAAAATTCAAAAAGTAGCCATGAGTTATGGCAAAATTGTTGACGCAAGAATTAAAAGATTTAATTTGGTCACGGTTATTTCATACGATTTAAAATCTCAAAATATCAAGATAGAGGTCAATCGCCGAAATTTTGGTTCTCACTATGAATTAAAAACATTATTGGGGATTTCAATGCCAGTGATGGTCAAAGAAGATATGTTTGCCAATAAGTTAATGGCCATGTATGAACGAATCGGCAAGACGAGCCGTGATGTATATGATGTGTATTTTTTTGCTAAAAATAATTGGCCGATAAATAGGAAATTGGTTGAGGGTCGTGCCAAGATGCCTTTCAAAGATGTTTTGGTTAAATGTGTAGAACTTTTAGAGAAAATGGATAACAGGCATATCCTTGACGGTCTTGGGGAGATGCTCAATGAATCGCAGAAAGACTGGGCTCGAGCAAAGTTGCGAACCGAAACAATATTTTTATTAAAAGCTTGGTTAGAAAGCGAAAAATGATTATCCGTTCGTTAATTACTTGGTGGAGAGGGCCTTTGCTTGTAGGGGTATGTTTTGTATTGTACGCGTTTTTGCGTTCGTCCGCGTTTGCAGACGCGGCTTTCGGCGTTGCATATATAGGAGTGGCTTTGGGAAGCGCTCCTCTTATAAAAGAAACATGGCAAGAATTGCGTGCGCGCAGGTATGCCATAGACTACATCGCTCTTTTGGCGTTGCTGGTGGCGCTTGTTATGGGCCAATATGTGGTGGCGCTTGTGATTGCGTTTATGGCGTCCACCGGCCGCGCGCTTGAAGCATATGGCGTGCAGTTGGCGCGTAAATCTTTGACCTCACTCATAGAGCGCATTCCACGGGATATTTTGATGGCGATTGAAGGCACCCCGGGAGAGAAACGCGCCATTGCGGAGGTGCGTGTGGGAGATACGATTTTTATCCGCAAGGGTGAGGTTATTCCGTTGGATGGCGTTTTGGAATCTGAAAATGGTCTTACTGACGAATCATCAATCACCGGCGAGCCGTATATTATAGATAAAATCAAAGGCGATGTGGTGCGAAGCGGTACAGTGAACAAAGGAGAGGCGATTGTGATTGGTGTGACCGCGGAAGAAAAAGACTCCACGTATCACAAAATTATTGAATTGGTGGAAAAAGCGCAGGGAGAAAAAGCGCCGCTCATACGCCTTGCGGACAAAGCAAGCGGGTGGTTTGCCGCGGTTACGCTGGTTATCGCGGCGGGTGCGTATTTTATCTCCGGTGATTGGGGGCGTGTTTTGGCGGTACTGGTCATTGCCACGCCGTGTCCGTTGATTTTGGCAACACCCATTGCACTTTTGGGCGGAGTTAATGCCGCGGCAAAACGCCGTATCATTGTAAAACGCCTTGCGAGCTTGGAAACGCTGGCGCGCGTGAACGCGTTGGTGTTTGATAAGACCGGCACTATCACGCTCGGCGTGCCGCGCGTTACGAGCGTGGAATCTCATTCCACTACGCGCAGTGTGGAAGAGCTGATTGGCATTACGTCCGCGTTGGAACGCAACTCTTTGCATCCGCTTGCAAAATCTGTTGTCTCATACGCGCACAGCGTGCATGCGCCCATGATGCAGGCGTCACGGGTTGAGGAGCAAATTGGAAAGGGGATTGGCGGGGTTGTTGCCGGTTCGCGTTTTTTTGTGACCAAAGTGCAAGATCATGACAGCATGGCGGTAGGGCTTTATGAAAACGATGTGCTTGCGGCGACGTTTTCTATTGAAGATGAAATAAAATCGGAGTCGCGGGCTATTATTGAACGCTTACATCGCCAGAATTTTTTATTGCATATTTTTACCGGAGACAAAGCGTCCGCCGCAGCGCGCGTGCGGGAGGCGTTGGGCGCGCATGTGCAGGTGACCGCGGAAATGTCGCCGGAAGACAAGCAGAGAGGGGTCGCGGATTTGAAACAAAAAGGATTCCGCATTGCAATGGTGGGAGACGGCATCAACGACGCGCCGGCGCTTGCCACCGCGGATGTGGGATTGGTGTTTTCAAATGAAGAACGCACGGCCGCTTCGGACGCTGCGGATATTGTGTTTTTGGGTGGTGAGTTTTCTTTGGTGTGCGACGCGCTTGGCATCGCACAGCGTACCGTACGCATTGCGTTCACCAGTATTTTTATAGGCATGGGATTAAGCGGGATTGGGATGGTGGTGGCCGCTCTGGGCGGATTGCCTCCCCTTGCCGGCGCCGTGGTTCAGGAGCTTATAGATGTGATAGCGATTTTGAATGCTTTGCGGGCGAGCAGGCAAGGATGACACTCCTCACTGTTGACAGCTTGGTAAGAAAGTATTATAGTAAGAAAGTAAGAATTTGATTATTTTAACAATATCTCAGGAGTATGGAAAAAGTTGTACAAAAAACTACCTCCAAAGGACAAATTACTTTGCCTAAATTTTGGCGCGGACAATTTAAAACCACTCATTTTGTGTTGGAACCAAAAAATGATGTTATGGTCATCAGACCTATTTTTTTGAATGATCAAGATAATTACCGGATAATTTTTAATGCCGACAGGGATAATAAAGGAGTGGGAGTGTCCGCCAAGAAATTATTGAAAGAAATTAAGTAGTTTTGTGGATATCATCCGAAAATTATTTAAAAAATTATCAAAAACTGAAAAGGAGGAAATACAATCCATTTTATTTTTATTGGCCGAAAATAGGACAATCGGATTGGATATAAAGAAAGTGCTAGGTACGGATTATTGGCGAGCACGGAGCGGGAGATATCGGATTTTATTTAAAAAAGAGAAAGGGGACAACGTGGTATATGAAATTCGTATGCGCAATGAAAGCACTTATAAGAATTTGTTCTAAAGATTCCTGAATTCAAACTGAATTGACAAGGCAGGGTATTTTTTATATAATTGGTACACTATGAACGAATCGCTTGACCAAATTTTGGAACTTATCAAAAAAACAGGCGACCGCTTGGTGGTGATTGATCGCGCCACAGAGAATAATTATGTGGTTATGTCCATCAAAGATTATGAGCGTCTTGTGTTTGGTAAACAGGAAACACGAGAAAAAGAGCCGGAAAAAACATCTTTTGTTGCACCTATAAAGGAAGAAGTCGCTCAAAGTGCGTCGCCGCTTGGCGGTGTACCTGTTCAAGAATTGACGGAAACCGCCGCACCAGACTGGTGGCGGGAAGAAGCTGAAAAACCTCAAGTTTTAGAAGAAAAACCAGTTGAAGATCACTATTATTTGGAGCCGGTAGAGAGCTAAAGAGCTGTCCACAGCCGACGCCCTTGCATTATTTTTTTTGTTGTGGTATAGTAATGCTCGTACGTTTTTGGACATAAAAAATTCGCTTAAATTAGTAAAATTTTTTTAATATTTAATATATCATCTCTATGGCAGAGAAATTTGACCGCAGTAAGCCACATATCAATGTAGGAACCATTGGTCACGTTGACCATGGAAAGACTACCCTTACTGCCGCTATTTTGCAGGTGTTAAAACACCATGGTTATATTTCCCAAGATAAAGGAGTGGACCAAATTGACAAAGCCCCGGAAGAAAAGGCTCGTGGTATTACCATTAACGCCACGCACGTTGAATACGAATCAAAAGTTCGTCATTACGCGCACGTTGACTGTCCCGGCCACGCCGACTACATCAAAAACATGATTACCGGCGCCGCACAAATGGACGGCTCTATTTTGGTGGTTTCTGCCGCGGACGGCCCTATGCCTCAAACACGTGAGCATATTTTGCTTGCGCGCCAAGTGGGGGTGCCTTACATTGTTGTCTTTTTGAACAAAGTTGACCAAGTGTCTGATCCTGAACTCATTGATTTGGTGGAAGAAGAAGTGCGCGACCTCTTAAAGAAATACGAATTCCCGGGCGACACCACTCCTATCATTCGCGGAAGTGCCCTCAAGGCGTTGGAAAACCCGGCAGATGAAGTGGCATCCAAACCGATTCTGGATCTTCTGGAAACTTTGGATACTTACATTCCTCAACCACAACGCGAAACAGATAAGCCTTTCCTCATGCCAATTGAAGATGTCTTTTCCATTGAAGGTCGTGGAACCGTGGTAACCGGTCGTATTGAACGCGGTATCATTCATGTGAACGATGAAGCGGAAATGGTTGGCATCAAAGACACTCAAAAGACTGTTATTACCGGTATTGAAATGTTTAACAAGTCTTTGGATGAAGGTATGGCAGGGGACAACGCTGGCGTGCTTTTGCGCGGTATCAAGAAAGAAGACGCAATGCGCGGTATGGTTGTCGCAAAACCGGGCTCCGTGACTCCACACACAGAATTTGAGTCAGAAGTTTATACTCTCACCAAAGAAGAAGGTGGACGCCATAAGCCATTTTTCACCGGTTACAAACCACAATTTTATGTCCGTACCACTGATGTGACCGGTGATATCGCTCTTGCGCAGGGGACAGAAATGGTTATGCCCGGAGATACGGTCAAAATGACCGTTAAATTAATCACTCCCATTGCTCTTGAAGAAAAAACCCGATTCGCAATCCGTGAAGGAGGCAGGACTGTTGGCGCCGGAGTGGTAATTAAGATTCTAAAATAAAAATGTAAAGCGTGCCCGTGAAGATTTATTGCAATCTCGCGCGGCACGTTTTTCATAAAAAGATTTTTGCATGGCACAGACAAAACACAATACAGCAACGGTAGCGGTCAAAGAAAAAGAAGACGAAGGGCAACGAATCCGCATCAAAATTTGCGCGTATGACAGCAAAATTATAGATCAAGCTGCTCGCACAATTCTTGATACTGCGCAAAGGAATGGAGCGGAAGTGATTGGTCCTGTGCCACTGCCAACGGAAAAGACCATTTTTACGGTGAATCGTTCAACCTTTGTGCATAAAGACGCGCGTGAGCAATATGAAATGCGCGTACACAAACGTCTGATTGACATTATCAATTCCACACCTAAGGCGCTTGACGCTTTAATGCATTTGAGTTTGCCTGCCGGCGTGGACATTGAAATAAAAATGTAAAAATTAAACCGTCCTTGTATTTGACTTGATAAGATCCTTACATAAGGTTGCGCATAAAAAGGAAAACATCAAGAAGGATACGCAAGAACGAAAAGGAGTAATACGTTGACAACTTATACAATTAACGCCTTTGTAACTTAATAGATTTTTTAAAGGCTGGAAGTTTTGTTTTATACGCCTCAAAAGCCGCGCATAAAACAGGACTTCTGGTTTTTAATTACCAGTTTATGAAATTCATTTTTGGTAAAAAAATTCAGATGAGCCAAGTGTTTGCCGCAGACGGCACACTTGTTCCGATAACAATTGTGCAAGCTACTCCTTGCGTAGTTACTCATATCAAGAAAAAACCGCAGGAAAATACAACAGCATTGCAGGTTGGTTTTGAAGAGGGCAAAGCAAAACATATTGCCAAACCGCAATTAGGTCATTTGAAAAATTTGCCGACTATGCGAATGCTTCGCGAGATTCCTTTAGACGAAAAAGAGTTGGAAGGAATTGAACGCGGGGATATGATTACTGTAGAAACATTCACTGTGGGAGATGTGGTAGAAGTAACAGGCACCTCAAAAGGCCGTGGTTTCCAAGGTGTGGTGAAACGGCACCACTTCCGCGGCGGTCCCGCAAGTCATGGGCATAAAGATAACTTGCGTATGCCCGGCTCAATCGGGGCAGGCGGAGTACAACGCGTCTTCAAAGGAATGCGCATGGGCGGACACATGGGCGATGAGCAAGTTACCATAAAAAATTTATCAATTATAGGTGTTGATTTGGAAAAGAATCTTTTGCATGTAAAGGGAGCTATACCGGGCGGACGTAACGGACAAGTCTTGATCAAAGGTTCTGGAGAATTGAAAGTTACAAAAGTTAAGAGTGCAACACCGGACGCACCAATAGCGGAAGAATCTGTCGTGGTCTTACCTGTTGAAGCAATAAATAAAGAAGCTTAATATGGATTCGTTGAAGATATATAATCAGCAAGGCGAAGTAATTGGTGAAAAGGAAATATCTTCCGCTGTTTTTGGTGTGAAGATAAAGCAAGATATCATTGCTGAAGTGGTGCGGTCTCTTTTTGCAAACCGCCGCAAGGTTCTTGCAGATACCAAGAAAAAAGGCGAAGTACGCGGCGGAGGACGCAAGCCGTGGGCTCAAAAAGGAACGGGCCGCGCGCGCGCGGGGTCTATTCGTTCTCCTCTGTGGCGCGGTGGCGGAATCACATTTGGTCCAACTTCAGAACGTAATTTTAAATTAAAAATTAACAAAAAAGTGAAACAACTGGCAATGCGCATGGTGCTTTCAGATAAAGTTCAAGGAAATGGTTTTATATTGGTTGAAAAGTTAGCAGTTGAAGGTTCAAAGACAAAACAGTTTGTTGAAATGTTGAAAAAGTTGCCTTTGCAAAAAGGGAAAATTTTGGTGGTTATGCCAAAATCTGATAATGCTATTGCTCGTTCCGTGCGCAACATTAAAAATGTTGATGTTATTTCTCGCGACCAGATTGATATCATCGCATTTTTAAATCATTCCAACGTGATAACCATGCCTGAAACAATAGAATCGTTGGAAAAAACATATTGCAAGACGTCAAAATAAATATGAGTATTTTTAACTGGAAAAAAAAGAAAGATGAAGAGCGGAAACAACAGGTGATGGAGCCAAAGAAAGCCCCCTCCTCTGTTTCTGTTGCATCTGAAATTGTTGAAAAAAGACCATTAAAATCAAAGAAAGCTGAAATAGATTCTGTCGCCACGCAAGCGGTTGAACAAGCTCCAGAAGTGCCTCGCGCAACAGGAGACGCGCATCGCGTATTATTGCGTCCGTTAATTACAGAAAAAAATACTTTGCATCAAACACAGAATCAGTATGTATTTGAGGTCGCTATCCGCGCCAACAAAGTAGAAGTCCAAAAAGCGGTTGAATCGGCGTTTAAAGTAAAAGTAAAAAAAGTCCGCATTGTCCGTATGCGAGGGAAAATAAAACAGTTTGGACGTGTGAAAGGTGTTCGTAAATTCTGGAAAAAAGCGATTGTTTCGGTTGAAAAGGGTGACCACATTACTCTTTTGAGTTCGGTATAAGCATATGGCATTTAAGTTATACAAACCAACAACTCCCGGACGCCGCGCCACTATGGTGGATGCTTTTGACGATATAACAAAATCAAAACCGGAAAAGAAATTGGTAGTTGTTCATAAAAAAAGAAATGGACGTTCCAATGGTCGTATTACTGTGCGCCACAGAGGAGGAGGAACGCGTACTTTTTATCGGTTAGTTGATTTTAAACAACAAAGATTTGATATCCCTGCAACGGTATCAGCGATTGAATATGATCCAAATAGAGGTGCTCGAATTGCCTTGGTGGAGTATTCTGATAAAGTAAAATCTTACCTACTGGCTCCTCAAGGCATTAAAGTTGGTGATACGATGATGAGTTCAAAGAGCCGCATTGAAGTAAAGACAGGATCTCGCATGCCTCTTAAATTTATTCCGGTTGGCCAAGTGGTTCATAATATTGAACTATTGGCGGGGCAAGGTGGGAAGATAGTGCGTGGCGCTGGCACCAGCTCGCAGTTAATGGCAGTTGAGTCCGGACACGCTACTCTTAAACTTCCTTCAAGTGAATTGCGTCAGGTAAGTGAAAATTGTGCCGCTACGATTGGAGTTCTAAGCAATCCGGATCGCAATTTGATTCGTCTTGGAAAAGCGGGGCGTAGACGTAATATGGGATGGCGGCCATCGGTAAGAGGAAAAGCAATGAATCCTGTTGACCACCCGCACGGCGGAGGAGAAGGCCATAATCCGATCGGTATGCGTCGTCCAGAAACTCCCCAAGGCAAGCCAGCGCTTGGAGTCAAGACCAGAAAACGCAAAAAATGGAGCAACTTTTTAATTATCCAACGTCGTAAATAATCCGTATGTCACGCAGTCTAAAAAAAGGTCCTTACGTGGATGAAAAATTAATGAAAAAAGTCAATCGTCTTAAACAAGGCGATAAGACGCCCATAAAAACATGGGCGCGTGCGAGCACCATTACTCCAGAGATGGTAGGTTTTGTGATAGCGGTGCACAACGGCAAACAACATTTGCCTGTAGTGATAGTAGAAAATATGGTTGGTCACCGATTAGGAGAATTTTCCCCAACACGAAAGTTTAATCGCCATGGAGGCAAGATGCAGAAAGATTTAGAATCCGCTCAATCTGAAGCGGCTAAAAAATCTTCGTCTGCCGGCGCAACAGAAAAGAAATAAAATATGGAAATCCGCGCAGAATTAAAAACAATCCGCACGAGTGTTCGCAAAATGAAGCCCCTTATAGATCAAATTCGAGGGAAGCGTGTTGAAGATGCTCAAGTTATTTTGCAATTTTTAAAACAAAAAAACAAAACACCGCTTGCAAAACTTTTAAAATCAGCTATCGCGAGTGCTGAGCATAATTTTCAAGCATCATCGGGAAATTTGAAAATCAAATCAATTGTCGCGGAACAAGGCCCCACACTTAAACGTTTTCGGCCACGCGCTTTTGGAAGGGCGTACGAGATCCGCAAACGCACGTGTTCTATCAAATTAGCACTTACAGAGATTAGACCAACTATAAAAAAAGAGGCGAAAGAACTTGTTGAGAAAACTTTATCTGATGAAAAAACTACATCATAAATTTGAATATGAGTCATAAAGTACATCCAAAAATTTTCCGTATCGGCAGCATTTATACATGGGATTCAAAATGGTTTTCTCGCAAGAATTACGCTAAGTTTTTGCGCGAAGATTTAGCCATACGCGCATATTTGATGAAAGAATTCAAAGACGTTGGTATGGATTCAATCGGTATTGAACGTACGCCGCATGATATTACCGTAAGTCTTTCTGCTGCCAAACCGGGCATGATTATAGGCAGGGGCGGAGCAGGGGCGGAAGAGCTTCGTAAAAAAGTTCAAAAGAAATTTTTTGATATAAAAACAAATGTAAAGGTAAACATCCTTGAAGTTTCCCGTCCGGCACTTTCTGCCACTATTATCGGACAGAGTGTCGTAATAGAGATTGAAAAACGCGTGCCATTCCGTCGCGTGCTCAAGCAGGCGGTTGAACGCGCGCGCAAAGCAGGGGCGCTCGGTGTAAAAATTGCAGTATCAGGGCGGCTTAACGGCGCAGAAATCGCGCGCCGCGAATTTATTACTGAAGGCAAGATACCGTTGCAGAATCTTCGTTCGGATATTGATTTTAATGCAACGACTGCACACACTATTTATGGAGTGATTGGCATTAAAGTGTGGGTGTACCGTGGGGATATTTTTGCATCAAAAGAGATTAACAAATAATATGTTGATTCCTAAAAAAGTAAAACATCGTAAATGGCATAAGGGCCGTCGCCGCAACGCAGGAGTTGCGACTACTAAGGTTGAATTGGCATTTGGCACCTATGGCTTGAAAGCGCTTGATTATACATGGATAACCGCGCGTCAGATTGAAGCCGCGCGCCGTACCATAACCAAGTTTTTGAAAAAGGGCGGTAAATTTTGGATTCGTATTTTTCCTGATAAGCCTATCACCGCGCATGGCAATGAAAATTCCATGGGCGGGGGAAAGGGCGCGGTTGATCATTACGTTGCCATTGTCAAACCGGGTACGATTATTTTTGAAGTAGAAGGAATCTCAAAAGAAACCGCGGCGGAAGCGGTCAAATTGGCTGGCTATAAATTACCTACACGAGTCGCCTTTATAAGCAAAGATTTATATGAGTAAAATACGAATACAATTAGAAGAATTGCGTGCTAAGAGCGCTGAAGAATTGAATGATATACTGGCAACAGAACGTGAAGCGTTGCGAGCATTGAGGTTTAAAGTTCATACGCAAGAGATTAAGCAAGTTCATTTGGTTAAAGCCACACGCAAGCGTATCGCCCATATTTTAACTTTGTTGAAGCACGCAACTACAAAATAGTATGCAAGAGAGAAAAAATGTACAACATAAAGTTTTTACCGGTATTGTTACTTCCGCCAAGATGCCTAAAACGCTCGTGGTAAAAGTTGAGAAGGTAAAAAAACATCCAAAATACTTGAAGTTTTACACCGTGCATTCAAAGTTTAAGGTGCATTATACCAGCGGTACCTATGCACATGGCGATAAGGTTTCTTTTATTGAATGCCGTCCTTTGTCCAAAGATAAGCGCTGGCGTATTTTTAAAAAGCATTAAGAATAACACAAAACGTAATACAAGAATATGATTCAACACCGAAGCATGTTACAAGTGGCAGATAATACGGGAGCAAAAAAGCTCCAATGTATTCGTGTGCTCGGCGGTTACAAGAAGCGTTACGCCCGCGTGGGGGATATCATAACGGTAGCAATCAAAGAAGCCCAGCCGTATGGAATGGTAAAGAAAGGAGATGTCGCGCACGCGGTTATTGTACGAACACGTTCCGCTATCAATAGATCAAACGGCATTACGGTACGTTTTGACGACAATGCGGCGGTTATTGTTGATAAAGAATCAAAAGAGCCAAAAGCAAGCCGTGTTTTTGGTCCTATAGCACGAGAATTGCGAGACAAGGGTTTTGCCAAAATTATTTCATTAGCTCCAGAGGTTGTATAACAATATGAAAAAGATTAAAATTGGAGACAATGTGCGTGTTTTGTTGGGAAAAGACAAAGGGAAAACCGGAAAGGTTGTCCAAGTATTTGTTCAGGAGAAAAAAGTAGTCGTTGAAGGAATCAACATAATCAAAAAACATTTGCGTACGCGTACACAAGGTCAAAAAGGACAGATATTAGAACTTTCTGCCCCAATGGCGGTTTCAAAAGTTGCTATCGTGTGTCCGCATTGCGAGCGTGGAGTACGTGTTGGTTTTAAAATAGACAATTCGGTCAAAACACGTGTGTGCAAGAAATGTAATAACGCATTATAAAAAAGTATGAGTTTAAAAGAAAAATACATCAGTGAAATACGTGTAAAACTTCAAGATTCCTTCCACTACAAATCAGCGGCAAGGGCCCCTCGTTTTACCAAAGTGGTAGTTAATGTAGGTTTTGGAAAACTATTAAAGGAGTCAAAGATCCAGGAAACCATTGGAAGCACTCTTGAGCGAATTACCGGTCAAAAACCGGTATTTACCAAGGCGCGCAAATCTATTTCAAATTTTAAGGTGCGAGAAGGTCAGGTGATTGGAGCAAAAGTAACGTTGAGAGGATCGCGCATGTATGATTTTTTGGATAAATTGATCAATATAACATTTCCACGTACGCGAGATTTTCGCGGTTTATCTGAAAAAAGTTTTGACCGCCGCGGTAATTTTGCAATTGGTTTTAAAGAGCATGTTGCGTTTCCAGAGGTTCGTTCCGATGAAGTTGAGCGTCTGCATGGTCTTGAGGTGGCGGTAACCACAGACGCCAAAACAACAGAAGAGGCAAAAATGTTATTCCGTTTTGCAGGATTCCCTTTACAAAAGATTACTAAATAGTATGGCAACTACAGGACAAATCGCGAAATCTCTGAAAAAACCTAAGTTTTCTTCCCGTATTGTGCGTCGATGCTGGCGTTGCGGCAGAAAACATGGGTATATGCGTCGTTTTAAATTGTGTCGCATTTGTTTTAGAGAATTGGCCAACAAAGGGGAGCTGCCCGGTATTACAAAATCAAGCTGGTAATATTCTCATAAAAAAGAACTATCCATTATGCATTCCGATCCTATAAGTGATTTCTTAACTCGTCTGCGCAACGCGTATAAAGTGCGCCAAGAGACCGTTATGGCACCTGCCTCAAAGGTAAAGATTGAAATTGCTAAAATTTTAATTGACCGAGGGTATCTACGTTCTTTTGAGGTGATTGAAAAGCCTTTCCCGACCTTGAAGTTGTCTCTTCGTTATCTTGAAGGCAAAGATCCTTCATTGAAATCAATTACTCGTATCAGTAAACCTGGTCGTAGAGTATACATCAAACACGATCAATTGCGTCCGGTTCATAATGGGTTTGGCATTTCCATTATTTCAACTCCGCAAGGTTTAATGACCGGTCGTGATGCGCGTACTAAGGGATTAGGCGGGGAAGTTATTTGTGAATTGTATTAATTTTAGCAAGTATGTCGCGTGTAGGAAAAAAACCAATTCAAATTCCAGAAGATGTCACCGTAACCATCAAGGACGCGAATTTTGTTGTTAAAGGTCCCAAAGGAACACTTTCATTGCAATTACACCCTCATATTACTATCGCGCAAGACGGTTCGGTTTTAAATATCATGGTGCAAGACCCCGATCTGGTTGATGACCGCGCTTTGTGGGGTCTTTTTGGAAGTCTTGTCCGCAATATGATTTCTGGCGTGGTGAGTGGGTTTGAGAAATCGCTTGAAATAAACGGAGTTGGGTTCAAAGCCGCGGTAAAGGGTAAAAATTTGGAGTTATCACTCGGATTTTCTCATGTTGTTGTTTTCCCCATACCTGAAGGTATAATCATTGCTGTTGAAAAGGAAATTATAAAAGTGAATGGTATTGATAAGGCTTTGGTAGGTCAAACCGCCGCACGGATCCGCGGTTTAAAAAAACCTGAACCATATAAGGGTAAGGGTATTCGGTATACAGATGAAATCATACGTCGCAAGGCTGGTAAAGCGGCGGGTAAGGCATCTGCTTAAAACACCTAATATATTTTATGCTTAAAAAAGATACAGTAAAAAAACAAATCGGCAAGGCAATGCGTAAAAATCGCGTCCGAGCTCGAATAACAGGTACGGCAATTCGTCCGCGCTTGTCTGTATTTCGCAGTCTCAAACACATTTACGCGCAGTTGATTGACGACGTAAAACAAACAACATTGGTTGGGGTGATGAGTAAAACAGCAGATACTAAGCACGTTCCAGAAGAATATAAAGGCAAGACACGTGTTGCGTATGCGGTTGGTTTTGCACTTGCTACGGCAGCGAAAGAAGCGAGTATTACCAAGGCTGTATTTGATAGAAATTCATATAAATACCATGGACGCGTAAAGGCGGTTGCTGACGGAGCGCGCCAAGGTGGATTAGAATTTTAAAGTACCCTATAAAAACAGACTATGGAACAACAATCAAAACAATTTGGCGGTAATGATCGCCGGAAAGGTCAAGGTGGTCAGGGCGCTTCGCGCGGTGGAAGAGGCGGCGGCAGAGGAGACCGTCGGGAACGGGAAGAACGTGAATTTGCTCAAGAAATTATTGATTTGGCGCGCGTAACCCGTGTAACCAAGGGTGGAAAAAGAATGCGTTTTCGCGCGTGCGTTGTCATTGGAGACAAAAAAGGACGCGTTGGCTTTGGTGTTGCCAAGGGTGCTGACGTGACGTTTTCTGTTAATAAAGCGGTCAATCAGGCAAAAAAGCACATGATAACCGTTCCTATTATCAATGAAACAATTCCGCATCGCGTTGACGCAAAATTTGCATCCGCCGTGTTGTTGTTAAAACCGGCGCCAAAAGGGTCTGGTATTATTGCAGGCGGCGCGACTCGTGTCGTGCTTCAAATGGCGGGTGTTCCCAATATTGTGAGCAAGATGTTAGGAAGTAATAATAAAATTAATAATGTGAAAGCTACCTTTAAGGCGTTAGAAATGTTGCGTGTGCGTCGTGAGAAATCTATGGTCGCAATCGCACCGGAGGCCTCGCCTGTTGAATCAAAGACTGATTCAGCAATTTAATATTATACTGATATGACACTTTCATTACACACGCTTAAGCCAAATCATAAAGCACATCGTAAAGCGAAATATGTGGGGCGTGGCAATGCTTCAGGACACGGCACGTTTAGTTCGCGCGGACAGAAAGGGCAGAAAGCTCGTACAGGAAGCGGACGAGGTCGTTTGAAGCGTTTGGGTATGCGGCCAATGTTGTTAAGTTTGCCTAAGTTGGGCGGCTTCAGAAGTCTTGTTACCAAGCAGGAAGTGATCAATTGCAGTCAGTTGGAAAAAGCATTTGCGGCAGGCGAAACCGTAACTCCTTCAGCATTGTTGGCGAAAAAATTGATCTCCACCACTCGGTTTGGCGCGAAAATACTCTCTAGGGGGGAGATTACCAAGAAGTTAGAAATCAAGGGGTGCTTGCTATCCAAGGGCGCTCTTGATAAAATTAAGAAAGCAGGAGGCAAAACTGTTTAGGAAAAAATTGGTTGAGGTGTAAATCTTTGAGCGGACTACGGAGCGCGACGGCGCGAGTACTGAGCGAAAATTCAACAGAATTTTCGCGTGCCCCGAAAAGATTTACACCTCAACCAATCAAAAAATTCTTTGCATTATGCTCGAACGGTTAGGACACATTTGGAAAATCAAAGACTTGCGCCGCGATGTTTTGTTTGTATTGGGGATGCTCGTGATATTTCGTCTTTTGGCGCATATTCCTATCCCTGGCGTAGACGTCGTGGCTTTACGTCGTTTTTTTCAATCTAACCAAATTTTGGGTTTGGTAAATGTCTTTTCCGGGGGTACTCTGCAAAATTTTTCAGTTATAATGCTCGGTGTTGGACCTTATATCACCGCGTCAATTATTTTTCAGTTGCTGGGAATGGTTATTCCCTCGCTTGACGCACGCGGCGTGATTACCGATTTGAGCGTCATGCGATTGGTAACATCTATGATTACCATTACTGCCGGTTGTATGTTTCTTATGTGGATAGGCGAACTTATTTCCGAGCGTAAAATAGGCAACGGTATCTCACTTATTATTTTTGCCGGTATCATTTCCGGTTTGCCGAGCAGTATTCAGCAAACGCTTTTGACGTATGATTCAAGCCAATTGCTCAACATGATTTTGTTTGTTGGTGTGGCGATTCTTACCATTGTGGGAGTGGTATTCATTACCGAGGGACAACGTAACATTCCAGTATCCTATGCGCGCCATATTCAAGGCGGTAAATCTTTTGGTGGCACGCAATCACACTTACCATTGCGTGTCAACATGGCGGGTGTGATCCCTATAATTTTTGCGATTTCTTTGATTTTATTCCCGAGCATGATCGCTCAATTTTTTTCGCACGCGAGTGCTCCATGGCTGCGAAACGCGGCATCCGCAACCATAAATTTATTTAATAACCAAATTTTTTACGCAGCAGTGTATTTTTTGTTGGTGGTGGTGTTTACGTATTTTTACGCGGCCATTGTGTTCCAACCTCAAAAAATTGCGGAAAATTTGCAGAAGCAGGGTGGTTTTATCCCAGGTATTCGTCCGGGCCGTTTGACCGCGGAATATCTCACCTATATCATGAATCGTATTTTGCTCGCAGGCTCGTTGTTTTTGGGAGCAATTGCTGTATTACCGCTGTCATTACAACAGATTGTAGGCAGTACTTCATTGGCAATTGGCGGTACATCGCTTTTGATCGTAGTGGCGGTAGTCATTGAAATTGTCCAACAAGTAGAAGCTCGCGTTTCCATGCACGATTACGAGATATATTAATAACGTGCGGGGCAAGGAGCCTTCTGAACATAAAAACGCCCTCTGTGGGGGGCGTTTTAGATATCATCTTGCTTTGGCTTCAAAATTTAGGTAAAATAGTAGCGTATGTATCATGCAAAACCGATTGTAATTCTCATGGGTCCGCCGGGTTCCGGCAAGGGAACGCAGGCAAAACACCTTGCGGTTCTGTATAAGTGGAAGCACCTCTCTACAGGGGATCTTTTGCGTGCGCTTTTACAAGCAAAAGATTCTGATCCTGAAGAACTTAAAGAAGCGCAGACCAGTACCGCAGAAGGGCACCTAAGTGCCGATTGGCTCATTTTCCGTTTAGCATTTCGCGCCATCAAGGAAGCATTGGAAACACATGGAGGCGTAGTGCTTGACGGCGCTATCAGAAACGCTTCTCAAGCGGCGGAATTTGAAAAATTTTTTCGTGTGGAACATCTGTGGGAACAGGTGCGCGCGCTGTATCTCGAAGTCAATGAAGAAGAGCTGATACGAAGAATTTCTTCGCGGCGCGTATGTGAATCGTGCGCCGCTATTTATCCGGAAAGAGTGAACAGCGATATCTGCCTTGTCTGCGGAGGAAAGATTGTCCAGCGTGCGGATGACGCGCCGGAGGTGGTACGGGCGCGATTTAAAACACAAGGGAGATCCGTGCAACAGCCGATTATTGATTTTTTTGCAGAAAAAAACATCCTCCGAATCATAGAAGCGGACGCTTTAGAGGATGTGGTATTTAGAAGGATTCAGGAGGCGCTTGAGTAATTTTTTTTCGTTCTTTTGTCTTTTGTTTTTTTGATGAGCGTCTTGGGCTTTGAATATAATGTTTCATAGGCGATTTTGATGAACGGTTTGAAGTACGCGATGTTAAGAAGTATGAGCGCAACCACCACAACCGCGTCGTAACTCTGGCGGATCCAGTAATTGTCTTCAAGCCTCACCCACATGCCGAACTCGTCAAAGGTGAGACCAAGACCCAAGCCGTACCAGAGCGCGACAAAACGCATATTTTTTTTTGAATGCTGACCTAAAAGAAGATAGAAACCCACCACGCAGAGAATGACCACCCCGTAGCTGAAATGGTGTATATGTACGTCGCGAACTTCCAAAAAGAAATTTGGCAGGACATTGGCAACAATGAGATAAACAATAAGCCGTGCAAGTGAAAACGTCATCAAAAAAGCCCACAAAACGAGTGCGATGAGTTTACGGTTCTCTTGTTTGTTGAGTTGTTTGAGGGCGAGCAAATCATCCATACAATATCCATAGTATAACTAATTTATACCAAAAAGTACATATGAACACAGGGATTACGATAAAAACACCGGAAGAGATTGAGCTCATACGAGAGGGTGGGGCTCACATGCATCGCATTTTGTGGCATTTGGGCGATATGGCAAAGAAACCCGGCACTACAACAGAGGATTTGGAAGCAGAGGCACAGAAGTTGATTAAAGAATGCGGCGGTAGGCCGTCGTTTATAGGTTATGGCACGGAGCAAGGCGCGCCGCCATTTCCTACTGTTTTGTGCACATCCGTGAATGATATTTTGGTGCATGCGCCGGCTTTGCCTGCCCGTACCTTGCACGAGGGAGACCTCATTGGAATAGACATTGGCATGGAGTGGCCGGCAAAAGAATTGCGCGCAAAAGAAAAGCGGTTCGCTCATCTAACGCGCGGGTTTTATACCGATACGGCAATTTCTGTTGGTGTGGGGCGGATTACAAAAGAAGCAGAGAGGCTTTTAAAAGTAACTAAAAAAGCACTAGACATTGCCATAAAAAAAGTGAAAGCGGGAGTAACGGTGGGGGAGGTGAGCAGTTCCATAGAAACGTATGCCAAAAAGCAGGGGGTGGGGATTGTGCGCGATTTGGTGGGGCATGGTGTGGGATATGAAGTGCATGAGGATCCGCGCATTCCAAACTATTTGGACAAACGTTTGGCTACGGTAGTGTTGAAAGAAGGTATGGTGATAGCGATTGAACCTATGTTTACGCTGGGGGATTACAGGGTGGAGACAATGGAAGATAAGTGGTCTATCAGGAGCATTGACGGCTCGCTCACCGCGCACTTTGAACACACTATAGTGGTAACCGCCCGCGGCGCGGATGTGTTGACCTAGAAATTTATTTTTTTATAGCGGACAAGATTGCTCTATAAGCTTAAAGGCTATTCGGAAGACTGGATAGAAAAGAGAATGCGTGGTTTTGTTATACGAGAGGAGTTAACCGATGAATGGAAGAAACGCGGCGCTGAAAAAGACAGAGAATATGAAATTCTAACAACCGAAATATCAAAAGCGACTTTTGGCGTTACTCCTTCCGAGTACAAGAAGTTGAAAGGATTGAAACGGGAAAATCTTCGCGATCACATGGGCGATTTTGAAGGGTAAGAATCAGAAGAAATTGAGGAAATAATTTATTAAAACGTAAATTTTAATTATGTACCCGATTTTAGGCATTGATTACGGCACAGCGCGCATTGGGTGTGCCATTGCTGATGCGGCTACCCATATTCCCTTGCCGCATGCTACTATTCAAGTAAAGACCAAAGAAGACGCGTTTGCACGCATTGTCCGCATGGTGAGTGATGAAAGAATAGCAACGGTGGTGGTGGGCTTGCCTCTTGGACAAGAGGGGAAAGAAACACCCATGAGCGCAAAGGCACACGCGTTTGGCGAGGAACTGAAACAGAAAATCAACGCGAATGTGGTGTTTGAAGACGAACGCTATACCTCCCGCATGGGCAAAGAAGCGTCCAACCCCAAAGAACAGCGCACGAAAGGCAACGCAGACCAGCGCGCCGCGATGTTTATTGTAGAACGTTTTATAGGACGACTATGACCATCACCACACAAGCATTCATTATCAAGCGCCGCACCTATCGTGAATACGATAAGGTTGTTACGCTGTACACGCCGCAATTTGGCAAGATTGAGGCGGTTGCCATAGGCACCAAAAAACCCTTGAGCAAGCTTGCTGGGCAATTGGAACCGCTCCAGCAAGTGTGTGTTCAGTTAACGCGCGGGAAGGGGCTTTCGCGTATCGCGCAGGTGGTAGGGGGCTCGCATTTTTTTCAAAAATTTGGCAATGATTTAACCTCTATTGTATGGGCGCAAAAAACATTGGCGCTCATTGACCGCCTCGTGCCGTGGAAAGAATCACAGAGTGGCGTGTATGACCGGCTGGAAAAATATTTTGCGCTTCTGCTCTTTGCGCATGAAGAATCCGCGTCCGGCGCCATGGCTCCGGTGTTGACCATTGGTTTTGGCTGGCAGATGGCCGGACTCTTGGGGTACAAGCCGGTCATGACCATGTGTGTGGCGTGCGGGGTAAAAATCGGGCGTTTTGGCGCGCATTTTTTTGATATCGCGGGCGGGGGATTATGTTGTGCCAAGTGCGTAGGTGCCAAGGAAAAGCCGCCAACCGGCATGGAGCTTGCTCAAACCGCAAAACAATATCTTGCCGACATAGTTGCCAAACCTCTTGATTTTCTGCTAGAATACACAAGTACTGATGAGGATTTCAAAACCATTCAGAGCCTTTTTGACCTTTTTGTGCGTTATCATTTTCCAACCTATGCTCATCAAAGAAGCTAAGAATAACGTCGGCACACAAGCAACCATAAGCGGATGGGTGTATAATTTGCGCTCCTCCGGCAGTATTATGTTTTTACAGTTGCGCGACGGGAGCGGGTTTATGCAAGCCATTGTGGCAAAAAATTCCGTACCCGCGGAAGTATGGCAAGAGGCCGCGCGCGTTACCATAGAAACATCGGTGCATATTACCGGCCAGGTTACCGCGCACCCCAAGCAAGCGGGCGTGTATGAATTGCAGGTTGCGGAAATTAAGATAGTGAGTGTCGCGGCGGAGTTTCCCATTGGCAAAAAAGAACACGGACCTGATTTTTTGTTGGACATGCGGCACTTGTGGCTTCGCGCGCCTTCGCAGTGGGCAATTATGCGCGTGCGCAATACCATCATCAACGCCACGTACGTGTATTTGAACAATCATAATTTTATTAAAATTGATGCGCCGATTCTTACTCCCACTTCATGCGAGGATACCACGGAGCTTTTTGAGATAGATTATTTTGGCGACCGCAAGGCGTACCTTACGCAATCCGGGCAGTTATATATAGAAGCCGCAATTTTTGCGCATGGTCGCGTGTTTGATTTTGGGCCGGTATTCCGCGCGGAAAAATCCAAGACACGCCGTCATCTCACGGAATTTTGGATGATGGACGCCGAGGCCGCGTTTGTTCAGCATGAGGGCAACATGCAGATTCAAGAAGGGTTGATTGAGTTTATCGTGCAAGAAGTTTTGGCGCATAACCGGTATGAACTGGAGATCTTGGAACGCGACGTAAAACCGCTTGAGAAAATTAAAGCGCCGTTTTATCATTTGACGCATGAAGAAGCGGTGAAGAAATTGCGCGCGCTCGGGTCAGACATCAAACCCGACGCGGATTTGGGTGGCGACGATGAAACCATGCTAACCAAAGAATTTGACAAACCATTGTTTGTGGAAAAATATCCCGCCGCGGTCAAAGCGTTTTACATGAAGCGCGACACGGCAGACTCCACGCGCGTCTTGGGTTCTGACTTATTGGCACCGGAAGGGTACGGAGAAATTATCGGCGGTTCCGAGCGTGAAGATGATTATGAAACGCTTTTGAAACGCTTGGACGAATATCATTTGCCCCGCGCGCCGTTTGAGTGGTATTTGGATTTGCGCCGCTATGGCAGTGTGCCACACAGCGGGTTTGGCTATGGATTGGAACGCATTACCGGTTGGATTTGCGGCACGCATCATGTGAGAGAGACCATTCCGTTCCCAAGAATGATTAATCGGCTGGAGCCGTAAGTGAAAAAGAAAAAGACCGCCTCCGCATAGTGCGTTCAGGCGGTTTTTTGATATAAAAAAACAGCGTTGGTTTGTACGCTGTGGGTTATTCATCTTAGTTTCACGACAAGTAAAGGTATAACCAATCCGCCGCAATTTTAAATCACGTCATATCTCTCACTCGTCATGGTGGGGGCGTTTCATGTACCATCCGATGCCAAGAAGCGTTAGACATACGACTACCACACCAATGGGGTAGAAGTACACCTCCATCTCCTTGAAGTTGGCGCCGAAGAAACGACGGTAGACGCCTCCTCCGCCGATGATGCAGATGGTAAGGAACACCACTGCGATCCCGCCGATGGAGAGTGGATCTTCCTTGATCAGTTCGCCCACGCGCGCAAGATACATCTTGATCGCGGCGAGGAAAATGCGCCGGAAAAGCCAGACGAAGGCGACGATCCCTCCAGCGACCACGCCCACTTTGCCGTATACTCCGCCGCCCATCCAGCAGATGGCGGCGATTGAGATCGCGAGCATCCCGAGTACGAACGTCGCGCTGGCCTTTAGGAACTTCTTCATTGACATGATGTCCTCATCCGCCGCACGCTGTGCGGGGAATCTGTCCTCTCCATATATCCGCCGCACTTGCGAGCGTATGTTTGGATCGGAAAATTGCAGTGCCATCTCTGGTTTTTTGGCTTAACAAAGCAAAAAAAGCACTGCAAAACTCTTATTTATGATTTAAAGAACGACACTATATTAAAGCACATTTTAGCAGTTTTGTCAAGTTGGGTCAAACTGCTGCCTTATGCGGATGGGTTCATGCCCGTCGTAATATGGGAAAGATTGTGTTTTTGGACATGCGTGACAGATCAGGAATTGTTCAGGTGGTGATAGTGCCCAAAGAATTAGACGAAACATCACAAAGTATTTTGTCAGAAATACGCCCTGAATTTGTTTTGCAGATAGAAGGCATTATCAACACGCGACAAAAAGGGAATGATACACTGCCAACTGGCACAGTGGAAATTTTGGCAAAAAAAATCACCATCTTAAACACTTCCAAAACACCGCCGTTTGAAATTGAAAATGAAGACCGGCAAGCAAATGAAGAATTGCGCCTCAAGTATCGCTACCTAGATTTGCGCCACGCGCGCATGGCGCGAAATATGCGGTTGCGCCATACATTGGTCAAAGAGATCCGTGATTTTTTGTGCGCGCAAGATTTTATTGAGATTGAGACATCATTGCTTACTAAAGGAACACCGGAGGGCGCGCGTGAATATATTATTCCCTCACGCATTTACCCGGGAACATTTTATGTTTTGCCGCAATCGCCCCAACAATTTAAACAGCTTTTGATGGTCGCGGGGTTTGAACGCTATTTTCAAATTGCAAAATGCTTCCGCGATGAAGACCAGCGCGGAGACCGCCAGCCGGAGTTTACCCAAATTGACGTGGAAATGAGTTTTGTGGGGCAAAAAGACGTGATGAATTTGATGGAAGAAATGGTTATTAAAACAATCCAAAAGGTTTCTCCGGAAAAGAAAATACTTGCCATGCCTTTCCCCCTGTTAACTTACCAAGAAGCAATGGAGCGTTACGGCACAGACCGGCCGGATATGCGCGTCAACAAAGACGATCCACATGAGTTGGCCTTCTGCTGGGTTGTTGATTTTCCTTTTTTTGAAAAAACAGAAGAAGGCGGATGGATGTTTACGCACAATCCGTTTTCCGCGCCGCAACCAGCATACAAAGAACAATTGCTCAAGAAAGAAAATATCGGCGGTATTATTGCCGCGCAATATGACATGGTGTGCAATGGATATGAAGTTGGTGGAGGAGGAATTCGCAATCACACGCCGGAGGCTTTGCGCGCGGTATTTGAAATCATGGGGCTTCCAAGCGACATTATTAATGAACGATTCGGCCACATGCTGGAAGCGCTTGAGTATGGTGCTCCGCCGCATGGAGGCATTGCATTTGGACTTGACAGGCTCGTGGCAATTTTGGCAAATGAGCCCAATATACGCGAGGTAATCGCGTTTCCCAAGACAGGCGACGCACGGGATCCTCTGATGGGTGCTCCAAGCAGTATGCCTCAAAAGGCGCTGGATGACGTGCATATAAAACTCAAAAATTAATTTTTTTAATTCATTCTCTATGCACAAAAAAGTTTTGGCGCATTTGGACAAATACAAAGTGCGCTACACGCATGTGCCGCATAAGACGGTGTATACCGCCTATGATTTGGCAAACACGCTCAAGAAAAAACTCAACGAGATTGCCAAAACGCTCGTGGTGAAGGTGGACAAGCGATATGTTCTGGTGGTGTTGCCGGCAAATGTTCGCGTTGACTTGCAAAAAGTCAAGAAAGTTTTGAAAGCGGAATCTGTACATTTGTTGCCGGAAGGCGTTATGGAGAAAATTTTTAAAATCAAAGCGGGCACCATTACGCCATTTGGGTCTTTGCACGGCGCGGAGGTTTTGTTGGACAAGGCGCTTCTAAAAACAAAAGAGGTGATTGTAAACGCGGGAAGCTTTACCGACGCGGTGCGCATGAAAGCGAAAGATTTGCACAAATTGGAGAAGGCAACATTGGGCGATGTGAGAGATACAACGATTGCCAGATTGAAGAAAGTGGTACGGAAAGTGGCTAAAAAGGCTGTGAAAAAGACAGTGCCAAAAAAGAAGAAAGTAATTAAGAAAAAGAAATAATGTAAAAGATGTTGGTAGCAAAAATTTTGCGGGGACTACGAGCCGCGACGGCGGCGAGTCTGAGCGAAAATTCAACAGAATTTTCGCATGCCCCGAAAAGTGTTTGCTGTCAACATCTGTAAATTTTTCTCAATGTCTTACGAAATTAAGTTAGAGCAATTTTCCGGCCCGTTGGAGCTTTTGCTTCAGCTCATTGAGCGCGAGCAGATGTCCATCAACGATATTTCACTCGCGCATGTGGCAGACGAGTTTCTTGCGCATGTGAAGACTCTTGGAGAATCTCGCGTAGAGGAATTGGCGGATTTTTTGGTGATCGCGGCGCGGCTCTTGGTAATTAAATCACGGAGCCTCTTGCCTGCTTTGCCTGTAGAATTGGAAGACGGATTGAGTTTGGCTGACCAGCTCAAAATGTATAAAGAATTTGTGCGCGCCGCGGAAACGATGCAAGAAATTTTTAAACGCAAACAGGTGGGGTATTTCCGCCCCTTCACCATGGATCGGATGGAGGGAAAATTTTTTCCTCCGCAAAGTGTAACCACGTCCGTGTTGCGAGAAAGTTTTGCGGCCGTGTTGGAACGTTTAAAACCGATTATTGAGTTGCCCAAAGTGGCCATGGCGCGCGCGGTAAGCATTAGTGAATGCATAAATCATTTGCATGGTTTGCTCAAGCATGCCGAACGCGTTTCGTTTTCCCAATTTATCCAATCGGCCGAGCACAGGGTAGACGTCGTTGTTTCTTTTTTGGCGCTTTTGGAGCTTATCAAACAGCGCGTTATTACCGTCAATCAAACACACATATTTGAAGATATTACCATTGAACATTATGAACACGCACGCGCAGTGTGAAGCATTGCTTTTTGCGGCAGGCAAGCCGCTCACCGCAAAAAAAATCGCGGAATTTTTGGAGATAAAAGAAAAAGATGTGGCGTCTGTTATTGCCGCGTTGAAAAAAAAGTATGAGGAAGACGCAGAGAGCGGCGTACAGCTCGCGGATAATGGCAAGACGTATCAGCTGATGACCAAAGGATCGTGCGCGGAGGTGGTGGAGAAATACATGAAAGAGGAGATCATAGGAGAGCTAACCAGACCATCGTTGGAAACACTCACTATCATTGCGTATCGCGGACCTATTACAAAGCCAGAGTTGGAGCAGATTAGGGGAGTGAATTGCAGTTTGATTTTGCGCAATCTTGCTCTGCGGGGTCTTATAGAATCAGAGGAAGATGGGGCATTGCAACAACAAGTGTATCGCGTTACTTTGGAGTTTTTGAGATATTTGGGCATTTCCGCGCCGAATAATTTGCCGGATTATCAGAAGCTTAACAGTCATGATTTGTTGCAACAATTATTGAAGACTGAAGAACCCTCATCATCTAGCCAGTAAATTGTTTGATGTATGTATTTTCAGGCACTCGCACTCTTTATTGCTTCATTTGTTCTTGCTTTGCCCTGGTGGACAGGGTATGGGAGGAATTTTTTGGCGCGAACACCAGTAGTGAATCTTTCTGTAGCGGCGATACAGAAAAATAGAGTGGGGGTTGAACAAAAATCAGCCTCACAAGGTTTTGTGTATACAAATTTTCCCGTGTCGCCGGAGAGAGAAACACCGCATTTGGTAGGCCCTTCGTCTTTTCAAAAAGAAATTACAGCGCAAAGCGCGCTCGTGATTGACTCGGCAAGCAATGCAGTCTTATTTAAAAAAAATATAGATGAAGTGCGGCCCATTGGGAGCATTACCAAGCTAATAACCGCGCTTACGGTGATTGATTTAAAGCCGAATTGGAATGAGTTAGTAACCATTGAAAGCAAGGATGGAACACAAGGTCCGCTCGTGGTGCAAACTGGAGATGTGGTATCAATAGGGGATTTATTGCGCGTTGGGTTGGTAGCATCATCAAATAACGCAATTAGCGCATTAACGCGTTCAACAGGGCTTACCCGTGAAGATTTTGTTGTGCGGATGAATGAGAAGGCTGCTGCGCTGGGTTTGAGTGCGTCGCATTTTGTTGAACCAACAGGGTTGGATAAAGAAAACAAGTCAACCGCAAGCGATGTGGCGCGTCTGGTGAGTGCGGCGTTTGCAGAAGAGGAGATACGCCGTATCACGAGCATGACATCATACAAATTTCGTGTGCGTAACACCAACAAAATGCGCGTTGCCCGCTCTACGGATTTATTATTGAGTACGAGCGGCTTTGCGCGTACTGCGATTGCGCGAGTGGTGGGCGGCAAAACCGGATTTATAGATGAGGCGGGATATTGTTTTGCCATGGAGGCGGAGGGGACAAAAAAACAACGATTGATTGTGGTAGTACTGGGGAGCCACGACCATTGGAGCAGATTTGCCGAGGCCGCGGATTTGGCCGCGTGGGCGTTTAAGAATTTTGAGTGGCCAAGCAAAACGGCATTGGGAGGATAATTTTTACGTATGCGTGTGGGATATAAAATACAAAACAACCCCGAGGGTTGTTTATTATTTAGTGGTAGCGGGAGAGAGACTCGAACTCTCGACCTCACGCTTATGAAGCGTGCGCTCTAACCGGCTGAGCTATCCCGCCCTTTAAAATGGTGCCGCGGGAGAGACTCGAACTCTCATGCCCTTGCGGGCGCTGGATTTTGAGTCCAGTGCGTCTACCAGTTCCACCACCGCGGCACATTTGAGTTGCTCATTTGAGCAATCTTTTGTATAATACAATAACATAACTATGCCACAAATAATCACCGTTGTCAATCAGAAAGGCGGGGTTGGAAAAACCACCACCGCGGTCAATTTGGGCGCTTATTTGGCGCACCTTGGCAAGTTTGTCTTGCTTGTAGATGTTGATCCGCAGGCAAATGCCACATCCGGACTGGGGATAGACCATAAAGCACTTGAACATGGTATTTATGAAGCGCTTCTTGGAGAAAAGCCTTTGCCGAGCATTATAAAGCACACCACTCACGAGGGGTACCGGATTGCTCCGGCAACGCTTTCGCTGGCGGGGGCAAATGTTGAATTGGTAAACATGGATCGCCGCGAGTTCAAATTGCATGACGTTCTATCAGAGGTCAAGCATGCATATGATTACATTATTATAGATAGCCCGCCTTCTCTTGGGCTTTTGACGGTCAATGCGCTCACCGCCGCGGACGCGGTGCTCATTCCTGTTCAGGCGGAATATTACGCGCTTGAGGGCTTGGGGCAGTTGATTGATACGGTCAATTTGGTCAAAGAAAATCTTAAACCTGATTTGGAAATTCTGGGAGCTGTCTTGACTATGTTTGACAGCCGCAATCGTCTTTCTCAAGATGTGTTTAATGAATTGTATAAATATTTTCCCGATAAGATTTTCCGTTCCGTGATTCCGCGCAGTGTTCGTCTTGCGGAAGCTCCGAGTTTTGGGAAAAGCATTTTGCATTACGATCCGTCATCCAAGGGTGCGCGCGCGTATGAACGATTGGCGCGGGAACTTACGGGTATTGAATAATTTATATTTTAATTGAACAGCATCCCGCGTTCGCGCGGGGGCAAAATATTTTTTTATACTATGGCATTAGGAAGGGGGTTGAGTTCTTTAATACAGCCAAAAAAAACTACGCCGCAAGCGCCGGCTTCTGTTGGCGCTCTCCATAACAGCGTCGAAGGGGAGGGGCATTCCTCGGAGGGTCGCGTGTGGAACATTCCGGTTTCTTTGATCAGAGCAAATCCGCATCAGCCGCGCAAGACGTTTCATCACAATGAATTGGAAGATTTGATGAATTCTATCCGGTCTCATGGCGTGATACAGCCGATTGTGGTTACAGAAACCGTAGATGGGCATTATGAACTGATAACGGGGGAGCGGCGTTTGCGCAGTTCCACCATGCTGGGTCTTGCAACCGTGCCGGCTTTGGTGCGTAAAAATGTTACAGATCATGAAAAACTTGAACTCGCGCTTATAGAAAATGTTCAGAGGAGCCAGTTGAACGCACTGGAAGAGGCGTTTGCTTACAGGCGGTTAATTGATGAATTTGGATTGAATCAAGATGAAGTTGCCGTGCAGATTGGCAAGTCGCGTTCCGCGGTGGCAAACACCGTGCGGCTTCTACATTTGCCGGATGTGGTACAGCAGGCACTTGTGGAGGGTAAAATTACCGCCGGAGCGGCGCGCGCGCTTTTGGGCGCTCAAGATGAAAAAAGTTTGCTCAAACAGTTTCAAGCGCTTGTGGGAGGCAAGCAAACAGTGCGCGATGTTGAGCATGAAATAAAAAAACAAAACGTATTGCGCGGGGTGTCTAACCCACTTGCCGCACAGCTTTTAAGTGAAGAAGCGCGGTTGCGTGAAATTTTGGGGACAAAAGTAAAAATCGCCGAACGCAAAGGAAAAGGGAATATCACCATTTCATATTACTCATCGGAAGAACGGACTCGTATTCTGAAACATTTTAAATAATTATTGCGAATTACAAAATGTCATTGAGGCAAGAGTTTTCAAGGGGGCTTGCGGAGCGCGACGGCGCGAGCAGGAGGGAAAATGCTTCAGGCATTTTACCCGTACCCCTTGGAGATTTTTGCCGAGAAGATGCTTTGCGTAATTCGCGATAATTAAGGCTCTTTTTTGAGCTTTTTTTCCGGTAATATTTTTGTCTTGAACCATCCTGTGAGCGATTGTTTTGCGTAAGATTTGATGCGACTGCGCGCTTGAGACGTTTTAACAAATTTGAGCCAATCGGAGCTTGGTCCTTTGCGGTTTTTGTCTATAATAATTTCCAGCACGTCGCCGCTTTTAAGCCGCGTATCAAGACTAAAGAGCTGGTCGTTGATGCGAGAGCCAACGCATTTGTTGCCGATTTCCGTGTGAATTGCGTAGGCAAAATCAACCGGCGTGGAATCTTCCGGCAGGTCAATCACGTCGCCTTTGGGTGTAAAAACAAAAATGCGGTTTTGAAAAATATCAAGTTTAAGCCCTTCCAGATCTTTTACTTCCTGCATCATTTCTTTCTGGAGGCTCGCGAGTTCTTTGACCCACGTCAATTTTTTGTCGGGGATGGCGGATCCTTTTTCGTCATAATTCCAATGCGCGGCGATACCAAACTCCGCTTCCTCGTGCATTTTCAACGTGCGGATTTGGAATTCTGTAATTTGTCCTTCAAGCCCAAATACGGTGGTGTGCAATGATTGATAACCGTTTGGTTTGGGTTGAGCCATATAGTCTTTGATGCGTCCTTTGAGCGGCCGCCAAAGCTTATGAATTACTCCCAGAGCCGCGTAGCAATCTCCAATATCTTCTACAATCACGCGCATCGCCACGAGGTCGTAAATTTTATTGATATCGTTATTATGGCGCAATAATTTTTTATAGAGGCTGTATAGAAATTTTATGCGTCCATGAAATGAAACTACTTTGATGCCGGCTTTGACGAGCTCCGCTTCCGTTTGTTTACGCATTTTTTCCAACAGATATTTTGACTCTTCGTACCGTTTGTGCGCGATTTCAGAGACTCTTATATAATCTTCCGGTTTGATATATTTAAAAGAAAGATCTTCAAGCTGGCCTTTCATTTCTCCCATACCAAGTCGGTTGGCTATAGGAGCAAAAATTTCCAAACTCTCAAGCGCTATACGATATCGTTTTGCTTCGGGCAAAAATTCGAGTGTGGTAAGATTATGCAGTCTATCCGCGAATTTTATAATAATCACGCGCACGTCATTGGCCATGGCCACAAACATTTTGCGCAGGTTTTCAATGTAGCGTTCCACTCCGCGATATTTGATGTGTCCCAATTTGGTAACCCCCGCCACCATTGACGCGACTTCCTCGCCAAAATTTTTGGCGAGTTCTTCAAGCGTCACAGGTGTGTCTTCATGGATATCATGCAAAAGACCCGCGATGATAATGGTGGTATCAAGCTTCATTTCAGCAAGCGTTTGAGCGGTGGCAAGCGGATGGATGATATAAGGTTCCCCTGAAGCGCGTTTTTGGTCTTTGTGAGCGGTCGCGGCAAACTCATACGCAAGGCGCACCATATCCGCGTCTGCGTCGGGGTTAATTTTTTTTATGGTAGCGAGGAGTTTTTCAATAGTTGCCATAGAGTGTTTTCACTCTATGTATTATAGGAGGGAGAGAATGTTTTGGCAAGGCGGGGTTATGCGGATGGGGTTATTTGGACTTTTTTTTGCTTGGGCATTCTTTGTTACTGCATTGAATGGTATCTTTTGCCCCGTAAACGAGCGACGCATCGCAAACAGTGCATGGAGAACCTGTTGGTTTGCCCCAGAGTGCCAGTTTACATGCCGGGTAACGGTTGCACGCGTAAAACGTACGACCGCGCTTGCTCCGCTTCATAACGATGTCACCTTCTTTGCATTGCGGGCATTTGACACCGATAGTTTTTTGAATTTTTTTGATGAATTTACATTCAGGGTAGCGAGAACAGCTCCAGAATTTGCCAAATCGGCCGCGTTTGAGAGCAAGCGGTGATCCGCATAATTCGCATTTTTCATCTGTTGTTTCAGCAGGCAAGTCTCCTTCCGTGCCAGGTAATGGTTTGGTATTTTTACATTCCGGATAGCCGCTACATGCCATAAATCGGCCAAATCTTCCGGTTTTAATAATCATTGGTTTGCCGCATTTATCGCAGATTTCCGTAGTGGTTTCTTCAGTAAGTTCTTTTTTGGATAAGACTTCCTGCTTTTCAGTGAGATTCTTTTTAAAAGGTTCGTAGAAATCTTTTACGATCGGTTGCCATTTTTTGTTTCCTGCGGCAATCTCATCAAGATCGTTTTCCATCTGCGCGGTGAATTTAAAATCTACCACGCGAGGGAAATGCTCCACGAGTACATCATTAACAAGTTTGGCAATATCGGTGGGGGCAAGGCGCCTGTCTTCATCGCGTATCACATATCCGCGCGCAATAATGGTTGAAATAGTTGGTGCGTAGGTGCTTGGTCGCCCAATGTCGTATTCTTCAAGCGCTTTCACCAGCGTTGCGTCGTTGTAGCGAGCCGCCGGCTCGGTTTGTTTGCCCTCGGAAGTAATTTCTTTTGCGGTCATCGTTTCGCCTTTAGTAATCGCAGGTAAAAGAGATTCCTTGGTTGAAAGAGGAAACACCGCGGAAAATCCTGCAAAATCCACAATTGATCCGAGTGCTTTGAACGTGTATTGTTCCGGCGGCGTGGTTGTTGAAATTTCAAGAGATGTTTGTGTAAGGCGCGCGTCTGCCATCTGGGACGCTATGGCGCGTTGCCAGATGAGCGTGTAGAGTCTCACCAGTTTGCTTTCAAGCTTGTCGCCCAGTTTTTCAGGAGTGATGTGCACATGGGTTGGACGGATTGCTTCGTGCGCTTCTTGCGCGAGTTTGCTTTTGGTAATGTATTTTTTGGGCGTTGAAGGCACAAACTCTTTTCCATAAACTGTTTCCACATGTTCGCGCGCGCGGTTGACAAATTCTTGTGAGAGATTTACAGAGTCGGTACGCATGTATGTGATAAGACCAACAGTTCCTTCTCCCGGCACGGAGACACCTTCATAAAGCCTTTGGGCGAGCATCATGGTTTGTTTTGCCGAATAACCCAACCTGCGATTAGCTTCTTGCTGAAGTGTTGAGGTGGTAAAAGGAGCGGAAGGTGAGCGGGTTTGTTTTTTTTCTTCAATATCCGAAAGAGTAAAGGCTGATTTTTTTGATGCAGAAACTATTTTGTCTGCGTATGCGGCAGTATTAATATCAAGCTTATCTATGGTTTTACCTTGTATCGCGTGAAGTTTTGCCTCAAATTCCGCGTCTACTCGCGCGGAAGGATGAAACAACCCCTTGATAACCCAATAGCTTTCCGGCTTGAAGGCTTCTCTTTCACGCTCACGTTCTACAATAAGACGGACGGCCACCGATTGCACTCGTCCGGCAGAAAGCCCGCGCGCGATTTTTTTCCATAAAAATGGGGACAGTTCGTACCCTACCAAACGATCTACAATACGGCGCGCCTGTTGCGCGTCAACCATGTCCATGTTGAGAGGACGGGCGTTTTTTAAGGCTTCAGTAATTGCGGTTTTGGTGATTTCATGGAACACAAGACGTTTTACTTTTTTTTCAGGTACATCCAAAACTGCCGCCAGATGCCATGATATTGCTTCTCCTTCGCGGTCTTCATCAGTCGCAAACAATATGTCATCTGTTTTTTTGGCAAGCGCTTTGAGCTCGGTGACCACTTTTTGTTTGTCGCGTGGCACGACGTAGTGAGGCAAGAAACCGTGTTCCACGTCAACGCCGAGTTTGCTGCGCGGCAGATCACGAATGTGCCCGAACGAGGAAACCACTTTATATGATTTTCCCAGATAGGCGCCGATTGTTTTTGCTTTAGTTGGTGACTCTACAATGACGAGGTGCATAATGAAGGGTAGGATAGCTGATGTATGATGTGTTTGTCAAATCGCCGCGTATACATGATTGCCTAAATGTTTGATGTGGCCGTTTAATTCCAACATGGTGAGAAGGGTAAGGGCGGTCTTGTTTTCAAGCATGCTCGCGGTGATAACTTCATCAACATGAAGCGGTCGCGTGGCGAGCGCGGAAATAATTTTTTGTTCATTGCTTGAGAGCGCTTCGCGCGGCGGTTTTATGTTTTCAAAAGGCAATTCCTGAAGCGAAGAGATGTCAAGCATGGTGAGAATATCATCAGCGGCTATAACCGCATGCGCGCCCATTTGTATCAGTTTATTGGGTCCGATAGATAGAGGGGCATAAATAGGCCCCGGAATTGCAAATACGTCCCGTCCGTATTCAAGGCTTAAACGGGCGGTAATAAGCGAACCGGAATCTTCCGCCGCTTCGGTTACGAGCACCCCCATTGTTGATCCCGCGATAAGGCGATTTCTGACAGGAAAATGATGGCGCAATGGGAGCGTTCCGGGTGGATATTCAGAGAGAATAGCCCCGCCATTTTCAATGATTCTGTGAGCAAGTGGCACATGAGAGCGAGGATATAAACTATCGTCGTCAATGCCGGAACCAAGAAATGCGATAGTAGTGCCGCTTGCGTCCAGTGCGGCGGTGTGAGCAAAGCCGTCGCTTCCGAGCGCCATGCCGCTGACAATGGTTATGCCGGCATGCGCGAGCGCGGGCACGATTAAGGAAATCACATGGCGCCCGTACGGAGTTATTTTTCTGGTGCCGACCACGGCGAGTGATTGGGAAAATGCGTGTGGCGCGAGTGTACCTCTAAAGAATAGCGCAATGGGGGCGTCGTAGAGTTGTTTGAGGAGCGGCGGGTAGGAAGGATCTTCAATGCAAAGGATTTGTATTTCTTTTTTATTGAGTTCTTCAGCGATTGTTTCAGGATTAAGTTTTTTACGCGCTTCAATTAGCCGTGTGGCAGGCGTTTCCTGTAATCCGGCGCGCATAAGCTCCGCGAGCGGCGCGTACCAAACGCTGTGCGCTTTTTTGAATGTGCGCATAAGCATGCTAGTTTGCCGCGTGGAGAGAAAAGAATAACAATACAAAAGCGCGGCGCGGTAGAGAGCTTCGGGGGAATAGGCAAAGAACATGTTGGCGATTAAGATGAACGTGAGTTAAGTTTATTGAGAAAATCTTTGGTGATATTTTCAAATAATTCGGGCAACTCTTTTTGTTCTTTTTTTTTGAAGGGAGCAAGTACAAAATCCGCACCTTGTTTTTGTTTTTCGTCATTGGCCACGCCTATGCGCACTCGCGTGAAGTTGCGCGTAGCAATATGGTCAAAGATTGACTCAACACCGTTGTGTCCGGCGCTTCCGCGCCCTTTTTGAATTTTGTACGCGCCAAACACCAAGTCAAGGTCGTCGTGGAACACCCAAAGATCCTCCGGTTGTAATTTAAAAAAATGCAGAGCCGCTTGCACCGCGCGGCCGGATTCATTCATGAAAGTCTGCGGTTTCAAAAGGAGTATTGTGCGGTCGGCGGTTTGCGCGATTTCAGCATTGAGTTTTTTGTTCATTTTCCACGCCCCGCAATCAAGCGCGGCGCTGTGTGCAAGGGCGTCCACTGCCATAAAGCCGACATTGTGACGGGTCTTTGTGTAGCGTGCGCCATGGTTGCCAAGACCGACGATAAGTTTCATACGGTGGGTTGTTTTACGGCGCCGGGCAAAGATGAACGCGCTTTGTGTACGTACACCACGACCGGTGTGCCGATTAATTCAAATTGTTCACGAAGGGCATTTTCCATAAAACGCAAATAGGAAGGATGCACCGAAGTTTTTTGTTTGATGGTTATTTCAAACGTTGGCGGGTCTATTGCCGTTTGTATAAAACGCAAAATGCGCGGATGGCGCGTGCCGCGCCCACGAACCGGTTTGTGTCGCAAGACTAATCGTTTTAAAAATGAATTAAGGCGCGGTTGGGGTATCTCCATCTGGCGCGCTTTGTGGACAGCAAGAATCAATCCATACAATTTGTGCACACGCTCATGAGTCTTGGCGGACAGAAATACTACCGGCGCGTAGCGAAGGAACGGAAAATGATACCCGAGTTCGCGCGCGAAATGTTCTTTTTTTTCTTCTTGGGCTCCGGGAATCAGATCCCATTTGTTGACTGCGATAATCAATCCTTTTTGTTTTTCCGCAATAAGTCCCGCGAGATGCTGGTCTTGATTGCTAAAAGGCTCCGTAGCGTCCAACAGTAAGATGCAAACTTTTGCTTCAAGCAAACTTGCGATGGTATGTTTTATGCTTAATTGTTCAAGTGTGTCGGATGTTACCTTGCTTTTGCGCCGCATGCCGGCGGTATCTATAAAGAGGTAGGGGAAGCCGTCTGCAGAAACAAGCGTATTATGGGATTCTCGCGTTGTGTGAGGTGTAGGATTAACAATGACACGGTCCTCTCCAATGAGTGCGTTGAAAAGGGACGATTTTCCCACGTTTGGTCGGCCAATGAGCGAAACGGTTACCGGCTGTTCTGCATGCTCTTTGGGCGCTTCAGCATGCGCGAGTGTTTTGGTAATATGATCCAGCATATCACCCACGCCGGACCCGTTGGCCGCAGAAATTGCCAGCGGCAAGCCAAGTCCGAGAGATCGCCACTCTTTCTCCTGTGTTTCCATTTGTAATTTTTTGCTGTCCGCTTTATTGATAATCAAAGTAACGGGCTTTTTGATTTTTTTAAGTATTTGAGCGATGCGTTTTTCTTGAGGCAAAACGCCTTCGCGCACATCAACCAAAAACAGGATGGCTTCACTTGCTTTGAGCGCTTTTTCAATTTGGTGTTGGATGTCTTTGGTAAACGGTTCCCGGGAGTCAAAATCCATCCCGCCCGTATCGGCAATACGAAATGGCGCGCCACGCCACCAGAAAATGCTAAAATTGCTCGTGCGCGTTGTGCCTGATTGTTTGGAGACAAGCGCGCGTTCAGCTCCCACCAGTTTATTAAAGAGGGTTGATTTGCCCACATTGGTGCGCCCCACGATTGTAATAAGCGGATACGTGGTATCAAGTCGTTTGATGTCCATAGAAGTTAAGGATTAAGAGGGTGGTCGCTGTCCGCGCCAAGGATAATAATAATATCGGCAGATGATTCTGTTGTGTCGGTAAATAATTCTGCCGGCGCCGGATTTGGAATTCTTTCCACTGGCGCGCCGAGCAATTTTTCAAATGTTTCCACGATTGATTTATTGGCCTGTGTCTCGGAGCCATAGACAGCGGTTTGTTTGCGGTTGCGCACTATTGCGTTGCCCACACCGCCGGTTACAATGCCTTTGCGCTCAAGCTGGGATTTGTATTCTCCCGCGAGTCCTAAAACCCACGTGCCATTTTGGATGAATACTGTTGGTTTGCGATCCGAGGGCTGTGTTGTATTTTTTAGCTGTTCGGTCTGTGCTGAATGGTCGTCAAAAATATTTTGTACAATGCGGCGCAGTTCTCCGAAATTTTGGTCGCGCGCTTGCAGAACAAAGGCGTCGCCCAGCATTGATTCAACCAACGGTCCGTTGTTTTCCGCCGAGATTACACGCATGGTCACATTTTCATAATCAAGATTTTTTGCCATTTTGTACAACTGCGCGGTTTCCCACCACTCAATATCCGTGCTTATGTTGCGTTGTAATGATCCCACGATATCGCTTATTTTATTGGGATTGAAAATAGTGTTGACGGAAAGCAATTTATCTTTGAGGGCAAGTAATATTTTTTGTTGTCGCCTCGCGCGGGCAAAGTCCGACCCCTCGTTGTTGTTTCCGTGCCGAGAGCGCGCAAAATCAAGCGCGTCTTGTCCGTTTAGAGTCTGCAATCCTTTTTTGAAAGATACGGTGCGATATTTGTAATCGTCGGTAGGGAATAGGGAGTCGGAGAAATCTCTATCAATATACACTTCAACGCCGCCGACGCGATCAATGACTTCTTTGAAAGCTTTAAAATCAACACGCGCGTAGTAATGGATTGGTAGTGCAAACACTTGTTCAACAACGCTGGCGGCAAATTCCGCTCCATGCCCTTTTTGAATTTCTTCTCCATAGGAATCCGCGGAGTTGATTTTGCGATATCCGTAGCCTCCCGGGATGGGGACAATCAAATCGCGAGGTATTGAAATGAGCGCGAGCTGTTTGGTAGAGGGTTTGATGCTTGCAAGAATGATGGTGTCTGTAAGAAACGCGCCGTCGTGACCTTCTCCTCCTATCCCAAAGAGCAAAATGTTGATGCGATCTTCCTGTTGGCCATTGATATCGCGATCGTTGCTTAAAATGAGACTTCGCACTTGTTTGATAAGCAAAAGCGCTCCTGTTGGATTTTTTGATTTGACCGGAATCGCGAGAAGCAGACCAAGCGCGATGGCGAGGATGACAATAAGACCTCCGAGAGCGGTCAGGAGGTAAAAGGCGAGTGAGTGGCGCTTATTAAGCTCAACAGCCTGTGATGATAAAGATGAAGAGGGTATTTCGTCCATGGTGAATACAGTATATATAAAAGAATGGGATTTGCCAAGATAAGCAGAGTTGTGGTATGGTAAAATAAAGAAAATGAGAGGGGTGTCTAGCTCAGTTGGTTAGAGCGCTGTCCTCACACGACAGAGGTCACAGGTTCGAATCCTGTGTCACCCACCAAATTTTTGTATCTAAAAAGAAAACTATGGAGGAGGAATTGCAGAATGAGTTACACCCGCGTGTCCCCAAGGCCGGACGCGTACTGCATACGTGGACTATCCCCGTGTATCAGTTGCACACACGGGGCACTCTATGGTATATCATTGCAGGGACGCTGGTAATCGCGCTTTTGGGGTATGCGGTTGCAACAGCGAATTTTTTATTCGCTCTGCTCATTATATTGTTTGCGGTCATTATTTTTTTGAGCCATACCAACGAGCCGCCCATGGTTGATGTTGCGGTTACCGACCTTGGCATTGTGATGAATGAACGGTTTTATCCCTACCATGCGTTGACAAGCTTTTGGATTATTTTTGACCCGCCGCTCACCAAGCATTTGTACATTCAATTTCAGAGCAGTGTGCGTCCCGCTTTGTCAATTCATTTAGCAGATGAAAATCCGTTGGAGATCCGTGAAACTTTGCGGCAGTTTGTGTATGAGGATTTGGAAAAGAGAGAGGAACCGTTGTCAGAAGTTTTGTGGAGGGTGTTTAAAATGTGATTATATTTGCGCTCGTCGTTCAATGGATAGGACGCAAGATTGCGGATCTTGCGATGCAGGTTCGATTCCTGCCGAGCGCACCAGAAAAGAAAATTTAAAACGTCAGAGGATTTAAGATGTCAGATGATATTCCACAATTTGGCATAAAACCAGAATTAGGATACACAGAAAGGCGCTGTGTCTACGCGATAGTTTTTGATGATACAGATAGATTATTAGTTTTAAAAGTAAATGGAGTCTTTCATCTTCCTGGCGGTGGTATAGAAGCCGATGAGGATCCTGAAACTGCAGTTATGCGTGAAGCAGAAGAAGAGGCAGGGTGTGAGATTTCAGATTTGCAATTTCTTGGAAAGGCTAATCAGTTTTTTTTAAAGTCTGATCAATGTCCATTGAATAAACTTGGAATTTTTTATAGAGCCAGATTGAAACAAATAGATCCCTCAAAAGGAATTGAAGAAAGTCACGAGGTATGTTGGCTTACGCCAGAAGATTTTATAAGGGTTCCTTCAGGTGAATTTCAGAAATGGGCGGTAAAGAAATCTCTGCTGGATTAACACAATTTTGGTGTAAAATTTGTTGCGTGAATTATAGACATTTATGCATCTTGACACACGCGTACAAGAATTGCCTACAGTGAAGAAAATTTTGAATACGCACCTAAAGACATTGGGAATTGAGACCGTGAAGGATCTCATTTTTTATTTTCCTTTTCGCTATGAAGATTACTCGCGCGTTGTTTCTATTAAAGAATTGCGGGTAGGGGAAACGGTCTCTGTCCGTGGTACGATTACGCTCGTTGCGCAGCGCCGCAGTTGGAAACGCAGGGGGATGATAACTGAAATTTTGTTAAACGACGCAACCGGACGGCTAAAAATTACTTGTTTTAATCAGCCGTACTTGAGCAAAATTTTAACGCAAGGGCAGGAGGTAATGGTCGCGGGCATAGTGCGTGCTGGTCCACTTGGTGTTCAGATGACTAATCCCACCATTGAAAAAATACAAGGTGAATTGACGCATACTGCGCGTTTAGTGCCCATATATCCTACAACCGCGGGTATTACTCAACATAATTTGCGTTTTTTGATTAAGAAGGCGCTGGCGTGCGTGTCAGAGGTGCGCGATTGGTTGCCGTTTGATATTGCCGATGCGAATAAAGTGCCACAGCTCCACGCTTCGCTCCACGCGATACATTTTCCGGATACATCTGCGCATTTTGAACTAGCGCGATATCGCTTTGCCTTTGAAGAGTTGTTTTTAATCCAATTGCGATCCGGTTTGCGCCGTCGAGCGGCTACGGAGGATCGCGCGCATGCGATTTTTTTTGACCAAAACACCATTAAAGATTTTGTGGCGCGTTTGCCGTTTGAGCTGACCAAAGATCAGCGCGTGGCCGCGTGGGATATTGTCCGCGACTTGGCGAACGCGACTCCCATGAATCGGCTTTTGCAGGGGGATGTGGGCTCCGGAAAGACCGTGGTGGGTGCCATGGCATGTTTGGACGCCGCGGTGAACGGATTTCAGGCGGCATGGCTTGCGCCAACGGAGATTTTGGCACGCCAGCATTTTCAAACATTGCGTGAATTATATAAAGTACAACACGGCATGACGGTGGCGCTTTTGACTTCCGCCGCGCAAGAATATTATCAAGAAGGAGTACGACCGGTAAAGAAAAACGAAGTGTGCGCGCTTATTGAAAAAGGACAAGCGCGTGTGGTAGTGGGGACGCACGCGCTTTTGCAAAAATCTGTTGCGTTTAAAAATTTGGCATTGCTTATTGTTGATGAACAGCACCGCTTTGGCGTGCGCCAGCGCCATGCCTTGGAAAAACAAGGGCATCCGCGTGGTATCGTACCTCATTTTTTATCCATGACGGCAACACCGATTCCTCGTTCTCTGGCACTTACAGTGTATGGCGATTTGGCAATTTCAAGCATCAAAACACTGCCCACGGGCCGCAAGCCCATTGTTTCTCGTTTGGTGCCGCCGGGCAAACGCGAGGCTGCGTATCAATTTATCAAAGAACATATACGCGCCGGACGGCAGGTGTATATTGTGTGTCCGTTGATTGAGCCCGGGCTAGGGGAGCAGACCGCCGCGTTTGGGTACAACGAACGCAAAGCGGTAATGGAAGAATACAAACGTTTGCATGATCAGGTTTTTCCGGATGCGCGCGTTGGCCTGCTTCATGGGAAATTAAAATCAATTGAAAAAGAGCGCGTGCGGCGTGAATTTACGGAAGGGTGTTATGATATTTTGGTTTCCACAACCGTTGTTGAGGTGGGGATTGATGTGCCAAATGCTTCCATTATGGTTATAGAGGGCGCGGAACATTTTGGGCTGGCGCAATTGCATCAATTGCGCGGCCGGGTGGGGCGCAGTTCTCATCAGTCGTTTTGTTTTTTGTTTGCGGATGAGGTGAGCGAGAAAGCGCGGGAACGTTTGGAATTTTTTGTGCGCACCGTGGACGGATTCAAACTTGCTGAACAGGATTTGGCGTGGCGCGGACCAGGTGATGTCTATGGTACTATGCAGTCCGGTTTTCCGGAATTAAAATTCGCAAGCTTTTCTGATACGCAATT
>Ga0075967_102_pt1 | contig 41590 bp, 36 predicted proteins | sample RifGroA2_FD_67993 | JGI IMG/M metagenome (GOLD analysis project Ga0075967, IMG submission 67993) | Parcubacteria (Magasanikbacteria) bacterium GW2011_GWA2_45_39
GAAACCGGCGCCAAAGCAGTACTCGCGCATCCGCAATTTGACCTCCCCTCAAACCGCACTCGCAAACAATGTTGTGACGACCTCAAAGAAATGGGGCTTGACGGCATAGAAGCGGTCAACGGCCGCCGGCATTTGGAACAACGCACGGAATTTGCGGAACTCGCCAAGCGCTATGGCTGGTTTATGACCGCCGGATCCGACACCCACAACAAAACGCTCCTTGGGGTGAATGTTTCACAGCACATGTACGAGGCGCTTTTGCGCATATTTTTTGAATAAAAAAACCGCCGCCAAATACACTTTCGCAAATCTCTACATTGCACGACGCACGCATAAAATGCTACAATGAGGATATATGTTTATAGTCATTGAAGGAATTGACGGGTCTGGCAAAGGCACGCAGACCGACCTTTTGGTCAACCGCCTTCGCGAGACGCGTGTTCCTTTTGAAACCATCAGTTTCCCCCAATATGGCAAAAAAAGTGCCGGACCGGTGGAAGAATATCTGAACGGCGTCTACGGAACTGCCGAGCAAGTTTCCCCTTATCAAACTTCAATTTTGTTTGCCGTGGACCGGTTTGACGCGTCGTGTCAGATTGCGAAGTGGCTTTCAGAAGGAAAAGTCGTTATTTCAAACCGATACGTCGGCTCCAACTTGGGGCATCAAGGGGGCAAAATTTCCGACCCAGTTGAACGGACCAAATTTTTTGAATGGGCACTTGAGCTGGAGTATGCATTGTTCAAAATCCCCCAGCCAGATTGCAACATTATATTAAATTTACCGCCGGAACAAGCCCAGCTACTTGTTGATAAAAAAGACTCACGGAATTATCTGCACGGCAAAAAAAGAGACATCCATGAAGACGACCTCCACCATCTGCAAAATGCGGCAAGCGTTTACGAAGAACTTGCAAAAAAAATGCCACGCACGCATATTATTTCCTGCGTAGAAGACGGTATACTGCTTTCTCCTCAAGCAATACATGAAAAAATCTGGCACGTTGTAAAAACACTAATTTCCACCAATTAAATTTTTTAATTATTTTATCTTATGCTCTTCTCTCCTTTTGAGATCATAAAAATCGCATGGAAAATATACACGGAAAATTTCAAACTTTTCGTGCGTGTTACCGTTTGGGGGCTTCTGCCAGCCATTGCGCTTGCCGTGGTTGCACTCGCCAATCAATTGCTCGGTGTTGCTTTTTATAACTACGGATTGCTCCTTTACCTTGCTTTTTCCGCTTTAAGCGCTATTATCCTCATTTGGATACAACTGGTGCTCTTGCGGCTCGTCAACGGAAGCGTTACGCACCAAACTATCAATCTCAAAGAAACCAAATCACTCGCATGGCATGATATTGTGAGCTACTTTTGGGTAAGTGTGCTAACCAGTATTGTGGTAGCCCTAGGGTTCCTCGCCTTTATCATTCCGGGTGTTATTTTTGGCATCTGGTTTGCCTTTGGAACCACCATTTTTGCGCTGTACCATGTCAAAGGCCGCGCGGCGCTCTCACAAAGCAAAGCGCTTGTAACCGGACGCTGGTGGAAAGTTTTCTGGCGCGTGGTAATCCCTTATGGGTTATATGTTCTCGCGATTGCAGGTGCGACCATCCTTATTGAACTGGCTCTTGGCGCTCCAAACGGCTTCAAAGAATTGCAAACCTACACCGGCCCATGGTGGAGTTCAATTGCCGAGGCAATTCCCTCACTTCTTTTCTTGCCACTTGGTTCAGCGGTTCTTGTTACTGTTTTGCACGACCTTGAAGCGCACAAAAATGAATCCCCTGCCATTCCCACTCCCCCAACCCCTTAAGTTTTTTCTTTATGTATCAAGTAGTTATCGGGCTTGAAATTCACGCTCAAATAAAAACTCAATCAAAAATGTTTTGCGGATGCCCGCAGGCAACAGACGGCCTGCCGCCCAATACCGCCATGTGCCCCATCTGCACAGGACAGCCTGGAACACTCCCTGTGTTAAACCTTCAAGCGCTCAAGCTTGGCATCAAAACAAGCTTAGCTCTGCATTGCCGCATCAACACGGAAAGCAAATTTGACCGCAAACATTACTTTTATCCCGACCTCCCCAAGGCATATCAAATTTCTCAATATGACCAGCCGATAGCGGAAGACGGTTTTTTGGAGATTGAAGTTCCGGACGAAAAAACCGGAGAAACGGTCAATAGAAAAATTCGTATTCAGCGTCTGCACCTTGAAGAAGACGCGGCAAAACTCCTGCATGGCGCGGGTGAAAACCACGCGTATGTAGATTTTAATCGCGCGGGAAGCGCGCTCATGGAAATGGTAACACATCCGGATGTTGCAAGCCCCGCGGAAGCAAAGCTGTTCCTCCAAGAACTGCGCCTTATATTGCGCTATCTTGGCGCTTCCGACGCCAACATGGAAAAGGGGCAAATGCGATGCGATGCGAATATCTCTTTGCGCCCCATTGGAGACACCAACTTTTATACAAAAACAGAGGTCAAAAACATGAACTCGTTCAAAGCGGTGGAACGCGCTCTTGAGTTTGAGATTGAACGCCAAACCAAATTATGGGACGCTGGAACGCCGCCGGACAAACTATCCACGCGCGGGTGGGATGACGTAAAACAAATCACAGTGCTTCAACGAATTAAAGAAGACGCGGCCGATTATCGCTATTTCCCCGAACCGGATATCCCCCCCTTGCACATGAAGACACTTGCGGAAGAAATGGCAAAAAAGCTTCCGGAGCTCCCCGCGGCGCGGCGTGCGCGCTTTACCAACGAATACGGATTGTCGCTTTCCGACGCGCATATTTTAACTGACGACCTTAACTGGGCAAATTTTACGGAACAAACATTCTCGGAATTATACGCATGGCTCCGTTCTTTGCCGGACATGGAGGGGCTTTCAGAAGAGCAGATTATAGAAAAAAACAGCGGCAAACTCGCGCGGCTCGTGGGCGGCTACCTTACTTCCAAACTCATGGGGCTTATGGCAGATAAGCACATTGACATCCGCACGCTCAAAATCACTCCTGAAAATTTTGCGGAATTTATCGCGCTCCTCTATACCAATAAAATCAATGGCGCGAACGCGCTCACGCTTCTTGAAAACATGTTTGACGGCGAGGATCCAACGCACATTATGGAGGAAAAACAGCTCGGGCAGGTTGAAGACGCCGGCCTGATTGCGCGCGCCGTAGACGAAGTTCTCAAAAGCTGTCCGGATCAAGTGGCACAATTCAAATCCGGCAAAACATCAGTTTTGCAATTCTTGATCGGAAAAATTATGAAAGAAACACAAGGCCGCGCCGACCCGGGAGCCGTACGTGAAGCACTCATGCAAAAGATAAAGTAACTTGAAATTTATAATGCCGCTAAGGCAATAACTTTGAGGGGACTACGAGCCGCGACTGGCGGCGAGTCTGAACAAAAATTCAACAGAATTTTTGTGTGCCACGAAAAGTTATTGCCTTAGCGGCATTTTCTAATTCTATGAATCTGAATTTCTTGCAAACGGTATCGCCGGCGCGGAATCGTGCTTATCATTTTGATTTCCTTTTTCATCTACAGGTTGACCCGTCTCGGCAGACTTGAGCACCTCGCTTGCATATTCCCCTCGCTCGCGATCTTCTTCCATCTTTTGCAAACGTCCTCGATCTGTGCCCGCAAATGACGAGACTTCTCCGGATTCTTTTGCGCGCTGTGCCTGATATACTTTTGTAGTTTTTTTCAACATCTCAGCTTTATCGTCCGGCGCTTTCTGCTGACTCACAAAACTCTTTAATGCCCTGCGTTCCACCTGCGCTGCTGTTAAATTCGGATTTCTATATGTTGTTTTCAAAAAATGTGTCTTTCCCGCGGCAGATAGAACATGTTCAGTAGCTTGCTCACCGGCAAAAATTTTCCGCGCAATCGCATGACTCACGGTTGGCGTGCCAGCTTGATTTGCCAAACGCCGCCTCAATAATTGCATTGATTTTAATTGATCGGCTGAAACGCCGCCTTTTGCAGATGTATTTTGTTGCGCCAATTTTTGAGCAATCCTGACTTGAGTTTTTGAGTATCCTTTATCCCGCAAAGGATTCAAAAAAGCTCCTTGCGCAACAGCCTTTGGGAGGCTTCTGCTCATGGAGGGCATTTTGCTCATATCAAGCGGTTTTTGCGGTATGGTCATAGTACTTCAAGAGTACCATAAAACAATAATACCGCCAAACACAAAGTTATGCTATGGATGTGGATAATCGTTTTGACACCCACCACCGGAAACTGTACACTATAACAAATTATGACAATATCTTTTGAAGGCCGCGATATCATATCAATCAAAGATCTTACTCGTGACGACATACTCACCGTACTTCGCATCGCAAAACAACTCAAAGAAAAACCACAACCCACACTCCTCAAAAACCACGTGCTCGCCACGTTGTTTTTTGAACCATCTACGCGCACACGACTTTCTTTTGAAACCGCCATGAAACGCCTTGGAGGGACTGTTATTGGTTTTGCCGACGCAAACGTTTCATCCGCCTCAAAAGGCGAAACGCTCTATGACTCCATACGCATTATTGGCAATTACGCGGACGTCATTGCCATGCGCCATCCGCTTGAAGGCGCGGCACGGCGCGCGGCAGAAGCCACGATCAAACCAATTCTTAATGGAGGCGACGGCGCAAACCAGCACCCCACCCAAACTCTGCTTGATCTGTTTACCATCCATGAAACACAACACAAATTAAAAAATCTGCATATTGCGCTGGTGGGAGATCTCAAATACGGTCGCACTGTACACTCGCTTGCGCAATCTATGGTGCATTTTCCTTGCCATCTACACCTCGTAGCGCCGGAAAGCCTCGCCATGCCCGTTCACATTGTGCACGACCTCAAAAAAAATCATATATCTTTTTCATTGCATCATACCTTTGAAAACATCTTGCCTAAACTTGATATTTTGTATATGACGCGTATTCAAAAAGAGAGATTTTCGGATCTTTTAGAATATGAACGCGAAAAAAATACGTATGTCATCACTGCCGCGATGCTAACCGGCGTCAAGAAAAACCTGCGTATTCTTCATCCTCTGCCCCGCGTCAATGAGATACACCCTTCCGTTGACGAAACTCCGTATGCCTACTATTTTGAACAAGCGGAAAATGGCGTGTTCGTGCGTCAAGCGCTTCTTGCTCTTGTATTAGGAAAACTATCCTGAACTTCCTATGACGGCTCAAACCAACAACCCCAAAGAAATCCGCGTGCAAGCGATTAAAAATGGCACGGTCATAGACCATCTGCCTGCCGGTTTTGGTTTGCTTGTCATTAAATTGCTTGGAGGAATGCCAGCTCGTAAAATTGTAACACTCGGCACTAATCTCAAAAGCTACGCGCGTGGAACAAAAGATTTGATTAAAATTGAAGACCGCGAGCTGACAAAAAACGAGGTGGATAAAATAGCGCTCATCGCGCCCAATGCGACTATCAATATTGTGCGCGACTATCGTGTTATCAAAAAAATAAAACCGCACCTGCCTGAAACAATCAAGGGCGCAATTTCCTGCCCCAATCCGCGGTGCATCACCAACCACGAGGCAATGACAACAATGTTTCACGCCCACACCAATAAAAAACAAGTGGCAATCTTGTGCCACTACTGCGAAAAACAATTCTCGCAAGAAGAGATGGTGAAGTATATTTAAAGATACAATGCCGCTAAGGCAATAACTTTTCGGGGCACGCAAAAATTCTGTTGAATTTTTGCTCAGACTCACCGCCGTCGCGACTCGTAGTCCCCTCAAAGTCCTTGCCTTAGCGGCATTCCGTAATGCAACATAACAACATCTCTTGCTTGCTCCGACGATTCAACCCATTTGATTTTCTTATCACGCTTAAACCACGTCATTTGACGCTTGGCGTACTGCCGGGTGGCAATTTTAATGCGTTGTACCGCCTCATCAAGCGTCATCTCTCCTTTTAAATGCGCGATAAGTTCACGATACCCCACACTTTGAAGCGCGTGCGCATCTTCCGTGTAACCTGCGTACAGAAGCGTTTGCACTTCTTTCAAAAAACCTTCTTCCGTCATCATATCAACCCGTGCGTTAATGCGGTGTGTGAGTTCTTCCATTGGCACACGCACACCAAGCTTGAACGCGTCAAATTGCGGCAGCTGTTTTTTTTGTTGCGCCACAAAAGACTCGCCTGTTGCAAGCACCACTTCAAGAGCGCGCAAAACTCTGCGTTGATTTTTTATATCAACGCGCGCGGCGCTTGTGGCGTCATATTCTCGCAAAAGCCTCACCAGCTCCACGAGTGGTTTTTTTTGCAGTTCAATACGCCGAGCATTACCATGGTCTCTCACCGGCATCTCAAAATTTTCAGTCAAAGCGTCCAAGTACAGCCCCGTGCCACCAACAAACAATACCTTCTTGTTTCGACTCACAATCTCTCGCGCGCGCGTTTCCACGGATACTTTCCACTCCGCGACAGTATACGGATAGGCCGGATCAATTACATCCATAAGATAATGCGGAATATCTTCCACCATATACACGCGCTCTCCCGTCTGTGGGTGCGCGCGCCACTCCCCTTTTGGTTTGGCGGTTCCTATTTGCAATTGTCCGTAAACTTGTCGAGAATCAGCGTTGATAATTTCAAAATCAAACGCATGCGCCAACAAATATGCCCAAGCTGATTTACCGCTCGCTGTAGGACCCAACAAAACAGTTATCTTTGGCAATGATTGAGTATGCATAATTCAAACCCATAGTACACAACCCTGCTCACGCGGTCAACAGACCTGACACCACATCGGAGCGGTTTTTTTGGAATAAAAAAACTGCGTGGGTTTTACGCAGTAGAATGGTTTGGGGTGGCAATAAAACGCGTTGGTTGCGCCACGGCTTATTCAGCGAATCCGGTATCGCTCTACTAAAAGCACCAATACCTTATAGGTTCTTCTGCTTGTTTCCCACGCGACTCCGACAAACGGATTCGGTGTTGATACCGAATACGTAAAGCTGAAACCACTCGGTCTGAAGCCGAGCACGAAAAGCAAACGAGCAAAAAATGGTACGACAACTCGGTACGAACGCTCGGCGCAAAGCACCGGCGAGTTTACATCCGAAGGATCAAGCGGATGGATATCAACATCAAACATCATGCCGCCAATCTCTATCATCGGACGAAAGGTTTGAAAGAACGTGTCCCAATAATAATCGCTGTGTTCGCCGGAAACAGCAAACCTCACGATTGAACCGTTCAAAAAACGCCGACAGACAATCCCCGCGCTCGCCACGTTTCCTCTGCCGCTCCAGTACTGCTCTTTGGCAGAACGAAGAGGAATCAGCTCCCCTCCTGGAGAACTCTTTTGTGCTGAATGCATGATACCTCCTTGTCGCGCCTTACATGGTTGAATAAGGCGAACTTTATAGATTACCGCATATCACCATTGATGTCAAATTAAACAAAAAAATAGACAAAATTGAGCACATATTGCTTTTTCACACAAAATATGCTATAGTTTCTTTAAACTTAATTCTTTATCATTTTTTATGGCATCAAAAGGACATGAATTAAAATTTCAACCGAGTGAAATATCTGGATCGTATCCGGACAAAAAACAAGAAAGTTCATCCAAACACGGCATGGAAGCAATGCAAGGCGGACGTTCTTCTGACGCATCTAGAAACGAAGAATTCGCGGCTGAACGAACCAGAGCAATAGAACTCAAAATAAAATCTCTTGAAGATTCCTCAAGAAAAAAATCTCCTGAAGAGCAATCTAGTCTTGACGCGACACGGCTTGAAATTCTGTCTCAACAACTTCCTCACGCACGTGTTTTACAAGACAATCTTTCCGCGATGCGCGGTCTCAGACAAGAAATAGACGGTATTCTTAAAAGCATGCAAGGTATTATCGCTCCGGGAGAAAAACACCCGCTTTCTTTTGAAGAACTTCTTAGCGTGTGGGCAAACACACCTGACGAAAAACTAGGAGAGACTCTCGCGACAAAATTGACAAAAGAACTCAATGAATTAAACACACAATACGGACAGCTTGAAGCCCAATATGCTGAACGGCAAAAAATGCACCTTGAGACTCAAAATCGCCTCGCGGAATTGCAAGATAATTTTGAAGAAGTTGATAGCTTAAAACAAGAAATTGTTGATGACATTACTTCACGAATCCAAATAAAGAAAAAAGGCGGATCATTGATTGCCGAAAGCTCTTCCGCGATGTTTGAACAAATCGGGTCATATTTGCACGAGTATCAAAATGTATTGAGCGACGCGCAAGAAGGTTACACGGATGAACTATCAAGGCTGGAAGAGAGTATCCCCCTCCTTAAAGAAGAAGCAAAAAGCCGCGGCGCGGGAGAATGGCTCAAACAATTATTTAAAAAATCATCGGAGCGCGGTTACGCAAAAGATCGTCTTGCGGACGTGCTCGCCAAAAAAAGAGCAATCCTAAAAAATTTGGAACGCACAGTTCTCATCCAGCGAGCACTTGGTTTTGCTTCCGGACACGTGGGCTTCACTCTCGCGGGATTAAGCAACCTTGGATCGCGCATGGAGTTGACGGGCGGAGCAGGGGTGATTGCCCCAACGCCGCGTGAAAAAGCTCCGCAGACTTTTGCGCGCATGGTAAGCGTCGGCGGTCCGCTGGCCGCGGAGTCTTTTGAATTTGGTCCTGTTCAGCTTGCTAAAGCCATCAAACAAAAGGCGCTTGAAAGAGATGCAAAAAATAAAAAAACTCCCACAATAACAGAAGCCGCAATACCAGAAATATCTTCAACAGATATCCACGCTGAAGACTCAATTCCCGCAATCCCTGCAACTGAATTGCCTCATACTCAAACAGCAAACGCAGATATAGGAATACCCGCGGTTGAAGACCTCATACCGGCGCGCGTACGAGAACTGCGAAATCAAACAGCAGACGTAAAGGCCAATGATATAAGGGAGATGGCACTTAAAAATTTAAATCTCTATGTGGATACCCCGCCTGAATCAGCAGGAGCCGGATATCAAGAAAAAATAAATAATTATATCAACCTCATCATCTCACCTGAAGAAGCGCGGACGGTGGCGGGCGCGTTTGACAATCTTTTTGAGGAAATCATTTCCGATGAAAAAATCACGCGAGGCGTAAGACATATTTTACAAAAACGTCTTGATTTTGTTCAACAAAGTCTCCTCGCGCGAGCGCGTAAAGCTCCAGACGACAAAAAATTTGAAACTGTGCCGAATCAAACAGATAATGGCGCCTCCGGTTCTGTTGAAGCAGAGGTTGAAGTGCCCCCGTCTACTGCCGGACCGCTTAGAGTTGAACATATCACGAAACCAATAGAATCTCCACTTGAAACACCCCCCGCAAAAGAGACGGAAATGAACAAACTAGAGGTTGTTGTGGCACAAATTACTAAACAAATAGGTCCGTCCATTAAATCATTTAACAAGGGCGAGCTTACCTTTGAAAAAGCATTCAAACAGGCACTGTCGAAAACTGACATCGCAATACAATCACTTTCCAAAGACGAACGCAAACAACTGAATAAAATGTTTGTGAACATGATAGACGAACTTAAAGAAACACGCGCGGGCAAAGGAAAAGAAATGTCTGCTACTACGGAAAAATTATTGAGAGATATTGCAAAACGAATTGATTCGGATTGGGTTGAACCAATAAAACCAACCGGCAGATGGCGCAAATGGATCGCAGGCATATTAAGCACCGCGGCAATTGGCGGTGCCGTATCCGAGGGCGTACGGTACGCAGACACAAAAGAAACCGCAGACAAAAAACCCGGCGAAAAGAAAGAAGCTGAAGGAAGCCCAACTGTCACGGAAATTGGCGGAAGAGAAGTTGTATCGCTTGATAACGGCGTTCCGGAAAGAGGAATTGCTTCAGAAATACCCACAGAAAAACATGTCGAAGTTCCCAGTGCTCGCGGACAAGTAGAACCTACACTCCGTACTGTTACACCTGGGCAAAGAGCACGCAAACCAAAACCAGACGTGAAAACCTCAATACAGGAAGACACAGACCCAGAAGGTCAGGAAGACACAGACCTAAAAGGTCCGGAAGACGCGGTAGATGTGCAATCTATAAGCGACATCAGCAAAATGGGCATAGCGGAACAAGCCCTCTTAAGGGACGCGCATATCGCGTTTAAAAAAGTCTTCGGGCTTCCACGCCTTGTAAGAGCAAAAGGATATTCAGACGCAGATTCCGCCGCTCAAGAAAAAGCAATCCGCACGTTTGAAGCCGCGGCCAAAAAAGTAAGAGACAACAACAAAGCTTTTTCATTGGACAGACAACGCGCAGAAAATATTCTTGCCGCTATTAAACACGCGGATCAGGAAGGATTGTAATAATAAGCCGCGCAACCTACTCCACAAGAATTGTTATAATAAAAGAGAACCCCGCAGGGTTCTCTTTTATTCTCATAAATTTATGTTCTATCTTTAATTTTTTGCGTTACTTCCAATATACACTCGTCAAGCGTCTTTTCCGCCGTTTCCTTGCTTCCTCGCGTACGCACCGCCAAAGGACTCCCGCCCTCTTCCTTATCTCCTATGACCAGCATATACGGAACTTTTTCATGCTCGGCATTGCGAATTTTTTTGCCTACGGTTTCATCTGTCATATCCACTGCGGCGCGGATTCCTACCGCTACAAAACGCGTTTGCATTTCACCCGCGCACTCACGATGTTTCTCACCCACCGGCAGAAGTTTCACTTGAACCGGAGAGAGCCATACCGGCCATACCCCTGCGTAATGCTCAATCAAAAATGCCATGAATCGTTCATGAGTGGAAAGCGGGGCTCTATGAATGACAAACACCTCGTCATTGCGCTTGCCGGTTTCATCCGTATACGCAAGTTCAAAACGTTTTTTGGCGGCAAAATCCAACTGGATGGTTGACATAGTTTCTTCTCGCCCCAGCACCGACTTAAACATTACATCAACTTTGGGTCCATAAAACGCCGCTTCGTCTTTTGCCTCAACATACGGCACATTCATTTCTTCAAGTACTTCGCGCACAGCACCTTCCGCGTATTCCCAATTTTCCGGCTCATCAATATATTTTTCCGTATGCGCGGGGCTCCAACGTGAAAGTCTAAACCAATAATCTTTTAACCCAAAAATTTCAAAATAACGCATGGTCAACTGCATTACTCGTTTGAACTCATCTTGTATTTGATCTTTTCTGCAATAAATATGCGCGTCATTCATGCTCATTCCGCGTACGCGCAATAATCCAGCGAGGGTGCCGGAAAGCTCATTTCTGTATACCGTACCATATTCAGCAATGCGCATAGGCAATTCACGATAGCTCTTTGGCGTGTGGCTGTACAGTATATGATGATGCGGACAATTCATTGCCTTTAGATAATAGGTGCCGTCGTCCATTACCATTCCAGGATACATGCTTTCTTTATAGTATGGTAAATGACCGGATCTCAAATAAAGCTCCTCTTTAGCAAGATGTGGGGTTGCCACGCGTACGTAGCCGTCTTTATCTTCCATCTCAACAGCAAATTTTTCAATTTCATTGCGGATAGTGAATCCTTTGGGCAACCACATAGCAAGTCCTTTGCCTATATTTTCATCAATAAAAAACAATTGTTGGTCTTGCCCGATTTTACGATGATCACGTTTTTTTGCTTCTTCCAACTGCCACAAATAGGTGTCCAATTCCTTTTTAGTTTTAAAACATGTTCCATAAACACGCACCATCTGCGGATTTTCAGCCTTACCGCGCCAATACGCTCCCGCGGTAGAAAGCAATTTAAACGGTCCGATTTCTTTTGCGCGCGCAATATGCGGGCCGCGGCATAAATCCACAAACGCGCCGGTGGTGTACACAGACACTTCATCAACTCCGGCATCGCCAAGGGTTTCATCTATTTCTTTCAAATCTTTCATTACGGTAGTGCCTTTTATCTTCAAATCTTGCAAGAGTTCAACTTTAAAATTTTGACTGTGTTCTGTAAAATACTGTATTGCGTCGCCAAGCTTCCACACCGAGCGTTCATACGCGTCGTTGCGATCACGGATTTCTTTCATCTTCTCCTCTATACGCGGCAAATCTTCAGGAGTCAGCGGAGCAGAAAGAAGCATATCATAAAAAAATCCGTTTTCAATAACCGGCCCCACGCCAAATTTGGCATCAGGAAAAAGTTCCATGACCGCCGCGGCCATAAGATGCGCGCACGAATGGCGCATGGCATATATATCGTCATGCTCAATGTTGTGTGTGTGTGGCATATTATTTATTTTGTAACTACTTTATTCCGCAAACTCAATCTTTATTTTATCAATATTTTTAGGGACTTTTTTAATCCAACCTGGCGTAAATGCCACGCGCGCGCTGTCAACCCACTCCAAACCTTTGAGCGCGCGAGAAACGTCATCGGAGGTCAATCCGCCTAACTGTCTTTTGTCAATCAAATTGTCATAATTTTGAGTTTTCACCATCCACTCTTGTTTTACGCGAACATCCGCAGTCTGAGTTTTTTCATCAGAATGGTTCACCGTCATTTCCGCCTGCCCCACAGGACTCACGGTAGAACCTGCGTATGAAGTGTTGGTTTGAATCGCTTGCATAATATGAGTATTCAAATCAGCAGCGGAATAAAACACTCCCGTTACTTCCAGCTTCATTGAAATGGTAAATTGTTCTGTTACCGCCCCTAATTTAGTATCATTTTTTACTTCTTTCGCGTTGCTTGTAAATACGCCCATGAGCTTATTGGTACTTGAAGCATTTACCGCGCTTTCAAGCTGTTTTTTACCCTCCGCGAGCAATTCTGAAGTAATCACCGTAGTGGCGCGTTCAATATCCACATCAGTCAAAACTGCTTTACGCGATGTGCCTCCGGTCATACCAGAAGCGCTTTCCGCGTAAATTAATTTTTGTTTTGCTTCTGATAAACCAGGTATGCGAAATTGTGTTGGACCAATTTCATTTTGTTTCCCCGGTTTATCCGCAATAACTTCCGCCGCGATACTCCCATTCGCGGGCACCACCACTGATTTGCGCAAACGAAATAATATTTCTTCTTTACTCAAAAAGCGTGTTGTGGCAACAAGCGGCTGATTTTCCTTTGAGTTGTTAACGAGTGTAACTGATCCGCCGGCGTACGACGGCTGTTCCGGCCCGTTTTCAGGGCTCATTGATTTGCTCCCGCTTACAGAAACTAGACGTACCACGCCCTTTACCGAGTTTTCTCCGTTTAAGTTTGATGCTATATTCACCGGTGCATCAAAGGTTATGGTCTGCGGTTTTGTCTTTATTGTTATAATTGCTTTACCCATTGTCATACTGGATACTGCGACAACTAAAATTATGGTTCCCGCCAAAAAACTCAACGCGATGGTTCTATAAAAACGGGGCGATGGATTAAATGCGGTAATATTCCCTCCAATTTCCATGTCTTGAGATGGATTTTCCTCATGAGCAATCGCGGAAAGCGCCGCGTCAACCGCCGCCGCGTGAGTGGCATGCGATACACGAGCGGATGCTTTCTGTTTTGATCGCGCGCGCTTGACAGGTGCTTTTCTCTTTATCGGCTTCTTGGATTTTCCAATGGGAATTTCCGTTTCTTTTTTTGACGGGGCAAATATATCTTCGGGCATAGAAAAAAAATTAAATGAGTATTTTTTTAGACTTCAACGACACGGAAAACCTCATCCAGCGTGGTAATGCCATCCAAAGCTTTTAAAACGCCATCTTGCGCCATAGTTACCATGCCGTTTTTAAAAGCGACTTCTTTCATGGTATATTCAGAAATCTGCTCGCTCAAAATAACCTGTTCAATTTCTTTATTCATAAGCAAGACCTCATATATGCCAACACGCCCTTTGTAACCTGAGCCGCTACAAGCGTCGCACCCTTTGGCGGCAAAAAATTTGAGATGTGCCATATCAATTTTTAACTCTTCTTGAGGTGGAATTGTTTCTATAAGTTTTGTCGCCTTTTCCATAAGTGCGGCGTCAATCTGCTCCGCAGGATGTTTGCATTCATTGCATAAAGTGCGCACCAACCGCTGACCAAGAATGGCATTTAATGCCGGCGCGAGCAAAAATGGCTTTACTCCCATAGATAAAAAACGCGGAATAGCGCCAGCGGCACCGTTGGTATGAATAGTGGAAAGCAGTAAGTGCCCGGTAAGCGCCGCTTGAATTGCCGTATCGGCGGTTTCTAAATCGCGGATTTCTCCTACCATTACCACGTCCGGATCCTGCCGCAAAATTGAACGCAATCCCTTGGCAAACGTATATTCATGGCTTGCGTCTATCTGACTTTGATTGATACCCTCTAATTTATATTCCACCGGATCCTCCAAGGTAATAATTTTGACCCCCGGCTTGTTGAGTTTCAAAAGTGCGGCATACAGAGTGGTTGTTTTTCCGGAACCTGTGGGGCCAGTAGTAATAATCATGCCATTTGGCCGTTCAATTTGCGCGCGTAAGGCGGTAAGCGCCCGCCCGCGAAGCCCCAAATCTGAAAACTCCAATTTTTCCGCAGGAGAACGCAAAAGACGCATTACAACGCTTTCTCCATATACAGTTGGTATTGTTGAAACACGCACATCTATCTTCTGACCTCCAACCGCAATGGTGAAACGTCCATCTTGAGGGCGGTCCGTCACATTGATTTTTAATCCCGAAAAAAGTTTGACGCGCGATATCAAACGAACCCACAGCTCTCTGGGCAAGGTCGCGATAGTATTTAGGATGCCGTCCAAGCGATAACGCGTTATCACGCCTCCTTCTTCCGCTTCCACGTGAATATCAGACGCGTCAAATTTGAGCGCCGCGGAGAGCAGTATGGCAACCGCCTCGGTTAAATTATCTTGATTCACTAACTTTTCAATATCTCCAAGAGATTTCAGTTCACCTTCCCACTTTACCAAATCACTTTCTTTAATAACCACATCTCTTGTAAAAACGCGGTCTTTTGGCAGCTTCTCATACAACTTAAAAGCTTCCTCCAAACTATTTTGAGTCACCAACGCGAGCTCTACCTTAAGTTTGTTGCGTTCTTCCAGCTCATACGCGAGTTCTTTGATTGCGTCCGCGGACGGGTCAAGCGCGCCAACACGCGCCTGCGCCCCATTGTTAAAAAAACATACGGCAGAAAGCGCGCGAGCGCGTTCTTCTGGTATCAATCCAAGCGCTTCAGGCGAGATAGGAAAACGAAATAAATTTATGTAAGGAACTCCCAAAACAGCCGCGGAGTTTTCTGCTTCGCTTTCTCTATCTTTTACTTTTACCTGGCGCATCTTTGCGGCAAGATTTTCTTGAACATCGCCGGACGCGATTTGAATTTTTTGTTTTGATGAAATTGGCATGTACCACTAAAAATGAGGTGATTTAATGACTTTGAATAAACGTAATAATTTGCTCCCCGCGCGGCCTTCTCTCATTCGCAAAAATAAAATCACCCATGCCGCGGTTTGAAATGTCGCCAGCAAGCTCCCCACGTAAAATACAAACATCAACGCAAGGATAGATGAAATAAAAATACTCACAATGCCGATTATAGGCACTACATACACAAATGAAAGAGCGGCAACAACGGAAAATGGAACCGCCAACAGCACGATGCCAAAAACCGCCGCCAAACCGGCAACTGTGCTTGCCAAAAAAGTTACTCCCGCCATTTCAACGCTCACGAGCCAATGATCCATAAACAACTGCCAACTTTTTGCGATTGCGTTTGGCAATTCATCTTTTTCAAGCAAAATAAAACTCGCCGCAAAAAATGACAAAAATGAGCAAATTAAAATAAAACAAATGACCCCAAGAAAAATAAATGGAAACAAGACCGTAAGCCATGCCGTCGCGCGCCCCGCGAGTATAAGATGCAATGGCCATACCGCAATACCTACCGCGGAAACAATCAAAAGTTTAAAAAGCACCACCACGCCGGCAAGCGGCCAAAAAGAACGCCATGCCACAAGCCACATTTTTGGCTGTTTTGCTTCTTTGCTTTTATGAATCTGCGCGCAACTCAAAATGAGCGCGCCGTGCCCCAAAACAACCGCAATTAAAAATAAAATTCCTATGGCGATCAAGATAGCCACCAAAACCACAGCAAGAGAGATGGTGTCCGAAGCCCACGGCAATGCGCGCCAGCCGGTGAGCACCATGCGCACGCTCTCGGTAAATGTTACGCTACTATTTACAATTTGTGAAAATACTTTGATAAAAAGCTCAAGCGCGCCGCCGTTGCCTAAAAAAGCCGCTAAAAGCCCAAACAGCCACAGATATTTTTTATGCCGCGTTATTTCAAATGCTTCTTTAACCACTTCACGATACAATGGTGTATGCATAGTATCCCCCTTTTAATAAAATTAAACAAAATACTCATTCTTATGAGTGCTTATAGTATACTAAAAATTCAGAAAACCAGCAAATAGAAGGTGTGGTCAAATTTTCAAAAAAGAAAAAAGACAGGGTCTGCTGTCTTTAGGTAGGTTTCTGTGTCTATTTGTCTTCGAGCTCTTCCATCCCAAAAGCGAAGTTGCCGAGACTGGCAGCAGGTGGTGATCCGGCAAATCAAGCCGTGTGCGGATTTTACAAAGGAGGGCAATCTGTTTGTCAGCAGAAGCCTAGAACGTCCCACGGGGAAAGAAAACTGGAATTATTATTGGATGGCCGAGGCGGGTGTAAAAAAAACATGCCAAATTAAGCTTTGAGCGCTTCTTTTGCTCCCATAAGCCCCTCAAACACACCTTGCTCAATGGTCTCTTTTTGCATAAGTTCCTGCACCAAGAGTTCCAATTTATCACGCTTTGATTGAATAATTTTTTCCGCGCGCGTTTTGGCTTCTTTCAAAAGACGCCCCACCTCCATATCAATTTGTTCGGCTGTTTTCTCGCTAAAGTCGCGTTGTTCCATCATATCGCGCCCCAAAAAGCGATTTTCTTCATTACTGCCAAAGGTGCGAGGACCCAAAAGATCACTCATTCCATATTCTGTCACAATGCTCTTGGCAAGCTGTGTGGCATGGCGTAAGTCGCTGGAAGGACCTGTAGAAAGTGCGTCGTTGCCAAATATCATCTGTTCCGCCACAAATCCGCCAAGCGCCACAGACAAGTCATCCAAAAATTCTCCCTTGCTGTGGAAACGCTTATCTTCCGTTGGCATCTTGAGCGTATATCCGCCCGCGCGACCGCGAGAAATAATAGACACTTTGCGCACAGGGTCTGCGTTGGGGAGGCTGTGCGCCACCAGCGCATGACCGGCCTCATGATACGCGGTAATCTTCTTTTCTTTGTCGGAAAGAATATGTCCACGGCGTTCCGGTCCAAGCAAGACTTTTTCAATGCTGTCCAAAATTTCAATCTTGCTGATTTGCGGCTTGTTGCGGCGGACAGTCAATATGGCGGCTTCATTTAACAAGTTCGCCAAATCAGCACCTGTAAAGCCCGGGGTACGCTCCGCAATCTCTCGCAATGAAACATCATCCGCAAGCGGTTTGCCAACCGCGTGCACACGCATGATTTCTTCACGATCATTCAAGTCGGGAGAATCAACGGTCACACGGCGGTCAAACCGTCCGGGACGCAAAAGTGCCGGATCAAGAACATCAGGGCGATTAGTGGCAGCAATGACGATCACGCCGGAGTTTGGTTCAAAACCATCCATTTCAACCAAAATTTGATTAAGCGTTTGTTCACGCTCGTCATGCGAACCGCCAATGCCGTATCCGCGGCGGCGCCCCACGGCGTCAAGTTCGTCAATAAACACAATCGCAGGCGCGCTTGTTTTTGCTTTTTTAAACAAATCGCGCACGCGGCTTGCTCCAACCCCCACAAACATCTCCACAAATTCAGAACCGGACATGTGAAAAAATGGCACATCTGCCTCGCCCGCCACCGCCTTTGCAAGTAATGTTTTACCAGTACCAGGTACACCCATAAGCAAAACGCCTTTAGGAATTTTAGCACCCATGTCCACAAAGCGTTTTGAATTTTTAAGAAAATCAACTACTTCAGCAAGCTCTTCTTTTGCTTCTTTTACTCCCGCCACATCCTTAAACGTTACTTTGTTTTTATTATCGCCCGGCGCGGTCTGTTTTGCGCCTGCCTGCCCAAACCCGAGCGCGCGAGAATTGATTCCCTGCACTTGCCTTGTCATAAAAAAAAGCAAAAGTACCAACACCAAAATTGGCGCAAATATGGGCAGTAAACTGCGCATCCAAAAACGCCACCCGCTTTCACTCTTGATAGACACCTCCACCGCACGCATTTTTTCCGGATCAATGCTATAATTTTTCAAAAGAGTGCTTACAGACTCACCCGCTTCTTTCAATGATTCTTGAGTAGTACCATCTTGCAACTTAACTATCAATTTATCGCCTTGGACTTCAATTTGTTTTACTTTTCCGTCCACTATTTCTTGCACGACGGTCTGCATGCCTACCACCGCGGATTTATTCTCCGGTAATTTTAATCCGCTCATTACAAGCGCCAACAAAAAAAATAAAAGAATAAACAAAAGAAAATTTTTCACGAGTGATGACATAAAAATTTACGTCAAAAAATTAAGAGGCTTGAATTTCGCCTAAGGCATCAATGGGTTCTGATTGTGGTGGAGTTGGTTCGCTTGATGCGGAAGTTTGTTCTGCCGGTGCGTCAGAAGCAACTTTTTCCGGTGTTTTTTCCACCGCAATTTTTTCCACTTCCACAAGTTTGCGCTCTTTCTTAACACCCGCCAAACGCAATCCCAAACGATGTTCTTTTGGTTCTACGGAAATTACTTCAAAATCCAACTTATCGCCAACACGCGCAATGGTATTGATATCTTTTACTTGTCCATCGGACAGTTCAGACACATGCGCCAACCCGTGAATTTCCGGATCAAGCTCCACAAACAAACCAAACGGATTAATCTTTATTACCGTGCCTTTTACCACATTACCCACCGCGTATTTATCATTTACTCTTTTCCATGGATCGTCTATGAGGCGCTTGATTGATAAGAAAATTTTTGGTCCGTCAATTTGTATAATCTGCGCACGCGCTTTGTCTCCTGTTTTGAGTACGTCTTTTGGATGATCAATTCTCTGCCACGCAATTTCAGAAATATGGATTAATCCTTCAACCTCGTCAAAACTGATAAACGCGCCAAATGTGGTCAGCGCCGTGATAACACCATCTACAATGTCTCCCGTCTTGTAATTGACCAATAAATCTTTCTTGGTATCTTCCCACACAGCCTTTTCTGAAACAATCAATTTATTCTCGCGCTCATTAACATCAATTACTTTTACCTTAAAGGTCTGCCCCACATATTCGCGCAACTTATCCAATATGCGATTCTTGTCTCCACCGGTAACACGCGGGTAATGGTCGGGATTCAATTGAGAAACCGGCAAAAATGCGCGCTGTCCATCTGAAAGAATCATCAAACCTCCTCTGTTGGCATCCGCTACTTTCATTTCCAAAATTTCACCGCTTTGAAGCGCTGTAGTCATTTTTTTCCACGCGTTTTTTTGTCCCGCGTCGCGGAAGGAAAGTTCAATATCACCATTTTCATTTTCAGGATCCACCACCGTTGCTTCCACTTCATCTCCCACTTTCAAATTTGCGTATTCATCACTTTGCTGAAAAAGTTCCGGACCGCGCACCACGCCTGTTTTTAATCCGTCTATGTCAATTTTGACTCCTGCGCGCGTAATACTCAAAACACAACCTTTTAATATCTCCCCCTTCTTGGAAACCTTAACAAAAGAAAGGTCAGTCAAAAGCTGTTTAAGACTGCCTTTTTTGCCTTCGCTTGTGTCCTTATCAGTATCTTGTAAAGTAGGCATAAATAAAAAAATTCCTTTAACCTTTTTGCTTTATTTAAGGCAAAAAAGCGCCCTCACCTCCTTGTTTGTTTTGGACTATAAATTAAGTATTAATAGTATAAAGGAAATCAAAAATAATTGCAATATGGCGGGAGTCTCTTATCCAAAATTGCCAAAAACTCATTAAGTGAGGCACTATTCACTATATTGAATGCAAAAAACATGAAACACGCCGCGGTCTTGCTTCAAATACAAAAAAATAGTATACTGGAGGCACGTTTTAAATCTCCCTATTCCAACCTATGAATCTTTATTGGCTCGGCGAAACCGCACTCAAAATAGAAACCAAATCCACCCAACATGACGAGGTTACCATTCTCTGCGACCCCTACCTTTCAAAAAACAATGCCCTACCTCGCAACCTCAAATCCGACATTGTGCTTGGCAGTCGTGGGGATAAAGACATGAACACACTCTCCGGAGAACCTTTTCTCATTACCGCTCCCGGTGAGTACGAAGTAAAAGACGTTATGGTCTACGCGCATCTTTTAAACCATGCCGAGCCGGAAAAATCCTCTCTCATTTTTCAAATCGAAACAGAGCATCTTTCTATTGTGCATTTGGGAGCCTGCACACTCTCTTCTTTGCCGGAAGAACTGGAGAGTCGCCTCGGCGCCATAGATATTTTGATTGTCCCCGTTGGAGGCGGCAACACGCTCACCGCGGACCAAGCGGCAAAATTAATCAATGATTTGGAACCGCGTATGGTAATTCCAATAAATTTCAATCCTCCCAATGAAAAACAACCCTTGGACACCGTGGATAAATTTTTGAAACTTCTCGGACAGAAAGAAAAAGAATGGCTGCCAAAACTCAAAATCTCAAAACGCGAGCTTCCCAATGAAGAAACAAGCGTCGCTCTGCTTTCCAAAGATTAATTCCACGTATGGCACGCAAAAAACACACAACTCACAGCTCAAAACAACATCCATCCGCAGATAAATCACGTTCTTTTCCTACCATGTTTTTTGAGTCAATCTCTACTGACAAAACAGCATCTCCGCGCGAACACCACTCAAAATCTCAACACACCAATACCGCCCAATCCCGCACCGAACGCCTTGCATGGATGTGGTCCGGCGTAGTTGTTGTTATGATTGTAGTATTTTTTACATGGATACAATCAATCAATGCGAGCGGTGTTTTAAATTTTTATTCGCTGTTTCAAAAAAATGACCTTATCCAAGAAAGCCGCAAAAGTCTCAAATACTATTTTGAGAAACAAAACCAAGACCGCGCGGAAATGAACGCGCTTGCAAGCCCTTTCCCATCAATTTCACAGACAAAAACAAACACTGAACTTGGCGCTGAACAAATCAAACAACTAAAAGAGAGAATCTCTACTTTATCAGCAACATCAACAACATCATTTCCTTCTTCATCAAACAAAAAATAATCTATGGCAAAACAACAAAAAAAAACACCCAAAGAACCCACGGAAATCATTCCAGTTCCCGCGCACGCCGTACAACGGCAGTCTATCGTAGATGAAATCAAAACATCATACTTGGACTACGCAATGTCCGTGATTGTTTCGCGCGCGCTTCCTGACGTGCGCGACGGACTCAAACCAGTGCATCGCAGAATTCTTTGGGCAATGTGGCATGTGGGGCTCAAGCCGGGCGCAAAATTCCGCAAATCGGCCATGGTGGTTGGTGAAGTCTTGGGAAAGTACCACCCGCATGGAGACACTGCGGTCTACGACAGTATGGTGCGCATGGCGCAAGAATTTTCATTGCGGTATCCGCTTGTGTGGGGGCAAGGGAACTTTGGTTCAATGGATGGAGACTCTGCCGCGGCCATGAGGTATACTGAGGCAAAACTCGCGCGTATTTCAGAAGAATTGCTGTTGGATATTGAAAAAGAAACCGTTGACTGGCGCCCCAACTATGATGGAGTGCACTTGGAACCAAAAGTTTTGCCCGCGCGGCTCCCTAACTTGCTCTTAAACGGCACTATGGGCATTGCGGTGGGTATGGCTACAAACATTCCTCCTCATAACTTAAATGAATTATCAAACGCCATTGTGCATCTTGTAGACCACCCCGAGGCGGACGTTGAGGACTTGATGGAGTTTGTAAAAGGACCGGACTTCCCCACAGGAGGCATTATCTACAACAAAAAAGACATTGCTCAAGCGTACGCCACGGGCAGGGGCGGTGTGGTTCTGCGCGCCAAAACGGATATTGTGGAAGAAAAATCCGGCGTGTTCAAAATTATCGTCAACGAAATCCCCTACCAAGTTAACAAAGCCACACTCGTAGAAAAAATCGCCGAGCTGGTGCATGAAAAAAAATTGGAAGGCATCAAAGATCTGCGCGACGAATCCAACAAAGACGGCGTACGGATTGTTGTGGAACTCAAAAAAGACGCGTATCCCAAAAAAGTTCTCAATCAATTATTCAATCTCACCCAGCTTCAAGACACCTTCCACTTCAACATGCTCGCACTGGTAGACGGCATCCAGCCGCGCGTTTTGACGCTCAAAAATGTTTTGGAAGAATACATCAAACACCGCAAAGAAGTGGTGCGGCGCGCCACGGAATTTGATTTGAAAAAAGCACGGGAACGCGCGCATATTTTACAAGGTTTAAAAATCGCACTGGATCATTTGGACGCGGTTATCAAAACCATTCGCGCTTCCGCGGACAAAGATGAAGCAAAACTGGAATTAATCAAAAAATTCAAACTCACGGAAATTCAAGCGATTGCGATTCTTGAAATGCGCCTGCAACAATTGGCAAATATAGAGCGCAAAAAAATAGAAGATGAACTCAAAGAAAAATTGGCACTTATCAAAGAATTGGAATCCATACTCGCTTCAACAAAAAGAATTTTGGGCATTGTGCGCGCGGATGTTTTGAAACTCAAAGAAGTGTATGGGGACGAGCGCCGCACCCAAGTAATAGCGCATGGCGTCAAAGAATTTTCCATGGAAGATTTGGTGCCCAATGAAGAAACCGTGGTGGTTATTACCCATGACGGGTACATCAAACGTTTACCGCCGGACACGTTCAAATCGCAAGCTCGCGGCGGCAAAGGTGTCATTGGCGTAGCCACCAAAGAAGAAGATGTGGTGGAACATTTGTTTATCACCAACACCCACGCGGATATTTTGTTCTTTACCACCAGCGGCCGCGTATTCCAACTCAAGGCGTATGACATTCCACAAGGATCGCGCACGTCAAAGGGCCAAGCGGTGGTCAATTTCCTACAGCTTGCGCCACAAGAAAAAGTTTCCGTGGTTCTCTCCGCTCCGGATATTTTAACCGCCAAATTCCTCATCATGGTTACCGTGAACGGCCTCATAAAAAAAATCAATATATCCGATTTAGCACAGGTGCGCCGCTCCGGACTCATCGCTATCAAACTCAAAAACGGAGATTCCTTGCAATGGGTCAAACCTTCAACCGGCAAAGATGACGTGGTTTTGATCACGCGCCAGGGACAATCTGTACGCTTCAAAGAAAAAGAGGTGCGTGCCATGGGAAGAACCGCTGCGGGCGTGCGCGGCATTCGCTTGAAAAATAATGATAAAGTGGTGGGGATGGATGCTATAGAAGAAGGCAATGATAAAAATCTTCAGCTTTTCATCATTTCTATGGAAGGCTTGGGCAAACGCTCACCTTTGAATCAATATCGCTTGCAAGGACGCGGTGGTTCCGGCGTGAAGTGTGCGAAAGTTACGGGCAAAACAGGAGAATTGGTGGCCGCATATGTGGTAAATGAAAAAGACGACCGAGACCTCTTGATGATGTCCATGAAAGGTCAAGTGATTCGCTTGCCGTTTGGAAGCGTCAACACCATCGGACGCGTCTCGCAAGGAGTGCGGCTCATGCGTTTTAAAGAACCAAACGATAAAGTGGCGAGCGTTACGCTGATTTAAAAAAGATCCAGCCATGGTCGAATGCTTTTCTGGGCACATGAAAATTCTGTTGAATTTTCACTCAGACTCGCCGCCGTCGCGGCTCGTAGTCCCCTTCAAAGCATTTCGACCACGGCAACTAGAATACCTATACAAACAAAACACCTCACCACATAATGTGGGAGGTGTTTTAAATATATGGTCGCAACAATCATTTACATCAAGTTCATCGTACCGCCAATTAGTATTACTGAATGCGGGTGAATCAAGCAAAGCTGAAAGTCATAACCATCTGTGAGATCTTCACACAAGGAGGTCCAACCATACACGAGTCCGAAATCTTCGGGCGCGTATACGGTTGGGCTAGGTGCGCATATAAATGAAAATAAATTTTCATTACACGCGCGTGGAATGCTTGTAGGCAGAGAGCGAGTCAAGACCCACTCAAAATCGCTTACTCACATTCCGCTGGTAACTGCCGCGCTTATAAGGCGCGCGTTTGCCAGTTTCTAACCCTCCTTGTGTGGAGGTCTTGAATTGTTAAAAAAAGGTTGCGTGCAGGTGGAGACGCGACTTGTTGTCTGGCCAAGGGTATATCCCTAGCGACTTCAAGGTCTCCACCTGCACGGACTGCATTTTAATGTCGGGCCGTCAGGCCGACACGAGTGGGTCAGGACAGGTACCGATCCTTCCACTTGTTGAGCTAATCACACAGGACACAAGGACTTAACGCGGCGGTTCCCTTAGAGATGGAACGTGGCCGCTTAAACCTCCTCGTGAGAGCCGTGTAATGACGTCCGAACTATGCCGAGCGGACGGTTCAACATATTAAGCCTATAATATGCTCAACCGTCCCTCTGCAAAGTGCGTGCTTTTGGTTGTAAGGTTCATACCCTTTTTCAGGGTAACGAAGTAGTATAGCATAACTGATAAATTCTGTCAAGCCCACCCCACCCTTTTTTACCACTTTTTGGCTAAAACAAGCCATTTTAATTCTTCCTTCCAACGCCCATTAAGGCAAGAAAGTTGCTCCCTACACACCTTTGCCCGCCCTTGCTTCCTTTTCTCCTCTAAGTGTCGTATAATATGAGAAACAACCGCGTATGTCCAAACTTGAAACCCTTCTCACAGATTTTTTAGACCATCTCATCATAGAAAAAAACCGTTCCGAGCGCACACGGCGAAATTACGCGTTTTATCTCAAACGTTTTTTTGAGTTTGCACACCTTGCCTCTCCTGAACAAATTACCGCTGACGTAGTGCGCAAATATCGTTTGCATCTCCATGGCATACGTATGCCGCAAAATGAAGAGCTCAAAAGCTCCACACAAAATTACCACCTTATCGCACTGCGCTCATTTCTTAAATATCTTTCCAAACGAGATATCAAAACACTCGCGCCGGAAAAAATTGAACTGGGCAAAATGCCGGAGCGACAGGTGAGTTTTTTGGAGCAAGGCGATTTGGAACGCTTGCTTTCCGCGCCAATGAAAACAGAAAACGCTTCCAAAAAATCCGCGTCGGGTCATGATTTGGTGCAACTCAGAGATAAGGCAATCTTGGAATTGTTGTTTAGCACGGGCACACGCGTGTCTGAACTGGCAAGCATTAAACGCGATGAAATCAATTTGAAACGCGATGAGTTAAGTATAGAAGGCAAGGGGCGCAAATGGCGTGTGGTGTTTTTGTCCAACCAAGCAAAGTACTGGCTCAAAATGTATTTGGACAAGCGTGTGGACGTCAACCCTTATCTGTTTGTCCCCCATGACCGTGCGGGCGAAGCGCGGGTGTATAAAACAGCACGGGAAGAAATGACCGGGGTAAAAAAGAAAAAACAGACGGATTTTAAAGGCCTCACTCCCCGCTCCATTGAGAGACTTGTCTTGCGCTACACCAAAGCCGCCGGTATCACCAAAAAAGTAAGCCCGCATACTTTGAGGCATTCATTTGCAACGGATTTATTGCGTAACGGTGCGGATATACGAAGTGTGCAGGCATTGCTGGGTCATTCTTCCATTACCACCACGCAGATTTATACCCATGTGACCGACCAAGCGTTGCGCGCGGTGCACCAGTCATTTCATGGAAAAGGCAGAAAGTAAACCCAATGCTACGCCAAGAATAGGGAGCAATAACTTTGACGAATGAACTAAAAATTGATAAGGTAGCGCTACACCTATGCGCCCGTAGCTCAATGGATAGAGCAAGACCCTTCTAAGGTCGAGATGTAGGTTCGATTCCTACCGGGCGCACCACGTAGGAAATTGAAAAACTTGCGGAAGCATTACTGGAATTATTGGCAATGTAATGCAATCGTTTGGCGGCAAAGCCCTTTATCCAACCGCAGAAGAAAAAGCTGCGCATCTTTTGTATTTTTAAGTATAAACGCTGGGCATCTTGAATAAAAATTCCAAATAGCGTATAGTACCACGCGTATGGTGGCTATGGTGTAATGGTAGCACAGAAGCTTGTGGAGCTTTTAGCACGGGTTCGATTCCCGTTAGCCACCCCAGACGGTATCTAATATAACCGAGTTCGGTTGATTGGATATCATTGCAGGAATCTCGGCAATTTGTCGGGATTTTTGCGTTTTAGGGGCGATCTTAGATTTTGATTTACCAGCTATGAATGGCGTAAATTCTACGGCCAAGTCGGTTATTATCCTCAGACCGGCAATCTCCTTATATTTCTTGGTAAAAACCAGATCCTCCGCTTGCATCAGACCTCTGATGATCGGTGACGGTATTACAGTTTCGATTTTTTTGTCGGCTACTTCAAACCTCTCCCAATATAGTCCAAGGAATAATCGTTTCATCTCGTCTGGTGATTTAGTGTAGGCTTTTCATATTCATTTTCCATATTTTTGCTTATGCTCCTAGAAACAAAAAAACTCGTAACCGATACCACAAAAAGTGATAGCGATTACGAGCCCTTAAGCACGGAATACCGTTCAGGTTGCCCCTTGAGGCAAAAATTATTTATTTGTTGATTTTATTATACTCCCCGAAGCCGGATCGGACAATATGTCATTTTTTGACTGGAATATACCTTTAAGGTTATTTCCAGTTCACTTTTGCTTATTTTTGAACTGGACGTAAGTTTTATGCTTACATCCAGTCGGCTTTTCACTTTTGGGACACTTTTGTCCTATTGCCGAAATACGGAAAATACAGTCAACACTCATTTAGTAAATGGCTATAAAAAGCCTCTATTTTAGGGGAGAAACAGGCACTTGACTTTACTATATCACTAGAGTAATATAGTAAGTGATGTTACTATATCACTTAAAAAGTATATAAAATATATGGAAGAAACGCTTAAATATGTACAAAATCAGCTCGTCCAAGCCCCTTTTCGGCTACAGTCTTATGTGCAAGACGAGCAAGGTAAAAAATATCCTCAAAGAAATATTTATATTAAAGTTGATAAATATTTGAGGGATTTTTTGCATAACCCAGAAGCTCGAGATCGCTGGATAATTATTCCCGGTCTGCGTGGTGTTGGTAAGACTACAATTCTTGCTCAGTTGTTTCTTAATCATTACCAAGAGGTTGGTCAACAGCGAATGCTTTATATTTCGCTTGATGAAGTGGTAAATGTTCTCGGCTCATCTCTTAAGGATGTGCTATCTGCTTATGAAAAAATAATCGGCGAGAGTTTTGAAAAACTTACCAAGCCGTTATTTATTTTTATTGACGAAGCTCAATATGACCCAAAGTGGGCATCTGTATTGAAGACTGTTTATGACAGATCAAACAAGGTTTTTGTGGCTTGCAGTGGTTCCTCTGCTGTTTCTTTACAAACAAATCCGGATGTTATTCGCCGAGCAATTTTTGAGAAATTATTTCCAACAAGTTTTTGCGAATTCTTGACGATCAAAGATAGTAAATACCCGATCACTGGATTAAAGAAAAATATCAAAGATGCTTTGTTTGCATCAGAATCAGCAAAAGAAGCCTACGATAAATTAAAAAGTTTTGAACAATCAGTGCTTAGTTTTTGGTCGCAGGTAGATCGCCATTATATTGATGAGTACTTAAAAATTGGCACGCTTCCATTCGCTATTAGGATTAAGGATGAGGCTCGGGTTTATCAAACTATAACTTTATTGCTCGATAAGGTTATCAATCAAGACGTACAAAGTCTTGGTCGCTTTGATCAAAAAACCATTGGTTATATTAAAAGAGTTTTATTTTTGCTAGCCGAGTCTGAAGTTTTGAGTGTACAAAACTTAGCCAAAACGCTTGAAACCAGTGTCAATACAGTTTCAAGTATTCTTGAGGTGTTGGAACAAGCGGAACTATTGATAAGAGTTATGCCGTATGGTTCTAACACAAAGAAAGTAAGAAAGCCGTCAAAATATCAATTTATGTCGTCAGCCATAAGGTCGGCTTTTTTGTCGGTCGCTGGTAATCTGCAGGTATTTGCTCAACAGAAAGGCAGACTAATGGAAGATATTGTTGCTATGACTTTATATCGTGAGTTTGTTGCAAGCAATCGAGGCGCTTTGAATCACGATAGTTCAAAGGGTGGTGCCGACTTTATTCTAACTATTGCAGAAAAAAATATAATTCCAATTGAAGTAGGTATGGGTGAAAAACTTGGCACACAGGTCAGGAGTACTATGAAAAAAGTGGGCTCCGCCAAATATGGTGTAGTAGTTTGCCGAAACTCCCTGACTCTTTTAGAAGATGCCAACGTTATTAAGGTGCCGCTAGATTACTTCTTACTAATCTAATATTTTCTTTAAATATGGAAATCGCTAACAAAACTAAAAAAGACCTTTACTACAAATGTACTCATTGCGGAGATGAGATTTTTTGGAATACCCACAAAAAACTTACTTATTGCAAATGTAAGAAAATCTGGGTGGATGGATGTGAGGATTATATTCGCATCGGTGGCGATAGGGATAAAGGAGACTACGAAGTAATCAACAAATAAATTTATGCAAAAAGAAGCCTAAGCTCGAATCAAAATAAATAATATACTCCAAGAATCTGGCTGGAGATTTTTCGATGATGAAAAAGGTTCGGCAAATATTGTTTTAGAGAATAACGTAAAACTCACCAGCCTTTTATGGCGACACTCATTACATTAACTTCGCACACGCCTTTTGAGCTTCCTCCAGATCTCCAAACGCTTTTTTTCCCGCCGATACAAATCTTAATGATGAACAAAAAAAATATCTCCAAAGTGTTCATTACGCAGACAGGTCTATTGGCACATTCATAAACCAACTCAAAGAAGATTGTGGTTCCGGGGATAAAACTTGAGGGAGATAATACGGTCATGTCCAGCCATTTGGATTTGTACCCAACCTTGGCTCATCTATTAGGCCTTTCAGCACCTTCTTATGTATTGGGAAAAAATATTCTAAATACCACCTCTCCACTAGTCGTGCGCCGAGCGCCCAATACAGGTTTCATCAAAGCAATATTCTCCTCCACTACCATTGTTCGTGGCAATCTTATGCTACCGTTAGTAGTTGAACTTGAACAATAAATAATTACGTCATTCTGCTCAAACGGGCAAAAAGAAAAAAGATAACCGTAAACACCACGCCCATTACGAGAGGCGCCACAGCGGATACCCAATTCCGCCTGCCGACGCGAAACCGCCGCAAAAGCAAAGAGTTTGACACCACGGAAACGCTGGAAAACGCCATTGCCAGCCCCGCAAGTTCGGGCTTCAGCACAAGCCCGTATGCTATAAACACACGCGCGGCAATGGGAATCCCAATCACGTTGTAGAACAATGCGAAAAACAAATTCTGTTTGATTTTGCCAACCGTCTCGCGGGAAAGCTGTATAGCGGTCAACACATCGCGCAGATCATCTTTGATAATCACAATGCCGCCGGTTTCCATTGCCACATCGGTTCCGCTTCCCATGGCAATACCCAGATCCGCTTGCGCAAGAGCAGGAGCGTCATTAATACCATCCCCCACCATTGCCACTTTCAAACCTTCTGCCTGCAACTTTTTAACTTCCAGCGCTTTGTCCTGCGGCAAAACTTCCGCGAGCACATGCGTGATGCCAACCGCGCGCGCAATGGCAAGTGCCGTGCGCTCATTATCACCGGTAATCATATATACTTTTATCCCCTTTTTTTGCAACGCCACTACCGCCGCGGACGTTGTTTCTTTTAGCGTGTCAGCCACCGCAATCACTCCAAGCAGAACCTTTGAATCCGCAAAAAACATAACCGTCTTTCCTTCATTCTCAAGCGCTTGCACATGATTTTCATGCGCGGTTATCTCTACACCGGAGCGCATCATAAGCGCGCGATTGCCCAATATATAGGTGATGCCTTCATGCTCCGCTGAAACACCGTACCCCGGAATCGCCTTGAAATGTTCAATGTCGTAAAAATCAGCGCCGTGCTTTTGCGCATAACGTACAATCGCCTCGGCAAGCGGATGTTCCGATACTTTTTCCAGACTTGCCATGAGCGCGACTAACTTTTTTTCATCGTTCATTGCGATAGCAACCACATCGGTCACTTCCGGCTTGCCTTTAGTGAGCGTTCCTGTTTTGTCAAATACAATAGCGTTAATTTTACACGCGGCCTCAAGCGGCTCACCGCCTTTTATCAAAACGCCGTTCTCCGCTCCCTTGCCTGTACCCACCATAATTGCCGTAGGTGTCGCAAGCCCCAGCGCGCATGGACACGCAATCACAATCACCGCAGTAAATGCCATTAAACTAAAGGTAATTGGCGCGCCAAGCGCAAAAAACCACACAACAAAAGTTACCATCGCGGATACAATGACAATGGGTACAAACACCGCGGAGATTTTGTCCGCCAAATCTTGAATCGGCGCTTTTGATCCTTGCGCTTCTTCCACCAAGCGAATAATTTGTGAAAGCGTTGTCTCCGCACCCACGCGAGTAACCTGAAATTCAAAACTTCCATTCTTGTTAATGGTCGCGCCATAGACCGTATCGCCAGCGTGTTTTTCCACCGGAATACTTTCACCGGTGAGCATGGATTCATCCACTGCAGAATCTCCTTTTTTCACTACCCCATCAACCGGAATTTTTTCTCCCGGACGCACTACCACAATATCGCCTTTTACCACCTGTTCAAGCGGGATATCCAATGTGTTGCCCTCACGCACCACACGCGCTGTCTTGGGTTGTAATCCCATAAGCTTCTTGATGGCGTCAGAAGCGCGCCCTTTGGCACGCGTCTCAAGCCATTTTCCCAAGATGACAAATGTAATCAAAAATGCCGCGGTTTCAAAGTACAGATCGGGAATTTTTGCCCCATCTACTCCCAAAATAGTGCCATAATTGAGAACATGCCCCACAAACCGCACTATACTGTAAAGATATGCGGTGCTCGTGCCAATCGCGATAAGACTATCCATGTTGAACGTTTTCATGCGCAACGCACTCCACGCGCCATGATAAAATCCCGCGCCAATCCAGAATTGCACCGGCGTGGCAAGGACGAGAGAAATGATACCCACTAACGGAAGCAAGCCGTCGCGCAAAGGCATCCACGCAAAAAAATCAAAAAACATAAAATAGAGCATTGGAGCACTCAACACGGCGCCCCACATAAACTTGCGCCAGTACGCGCGCATTTCTTCTTCTTTTCTTTTTTGTACGCCTTCACTGTCCGCGGCTTGATATATGCTTGCTTTGTAACCTGCTTTTTCAACAGCGGTAATCAGATGCGAAGTATCAGTTGTTTGCGTGTCATACACAACGCGAGCTTTTTCCGCGGCAAAATTTACATTCGCGTCGGAAACACCCTGCACTTTCTTGAGCGCGCGCGTAATAATTCCCGCGCACGACGCGCAATGCATTCCCTGCAAACTCAAAAGAACGGAGTCTTGCTTGTTTTCCATATAGATAACATTATTTTATGATTGAACACATTATGTGTTCGCAATTTCTTCAGAGGTCTTGCCTACTTCTTCCAATGCTTTATGTATATCCGCCCATGGTATTTCATGCTCGGATGTCAAACTGGCCGCGCCTGTTTTTTGATCAATTTGAACATCTGTTACGCCTGGCAAATCTTTTAGCACATCAGTGCTCAACCCCACGCATGAGTGACATTCAATGTTTGTAATGCGAAACTGTTTGGTAAACATAACTTATTTAATAAGTAATTTAATTAGTAACGCATTGGCTAATAAACTGCCGGCAACAAGAGCGGTTATGAGCCCCGCAACAAACGCCAAACCGGAGGGAAAACTGCCCGTCTGTTGAGTATCTACAGAAGGCATCTGCTCGGGCTCTAAAGTAGAATGTGTATCAAATTCGGGATCAAAAGGTATGTGTGTCATATATTATGTTTTAGAAACAACATTAATATAGCCGCGATACATGCCCATGGAACAACTGAACAAATATCGCCCAGGCTTGTCCGGTGTAAACTCAAGGACATTATCCGATTTCCCCGCAATCATCGCGCGCAATCCAAAATCCCGCGCCTGCAGGACGCTCGCACACCCAGCCGCGTTTGTTCCATCTATTTCCCACTTCACAGGCACTCCCGCTCTCACCGTAAATTCATCCGGCGTATAACCATAACTGTCCACGGTCATCTTCATCACCTGTTTACCGCCCTCAACTGTTACATTGGATTTTCCACCCGTATTGCCACTTCCCGTATTGGCTGCCACCGCGCTTGAATTGATTGAAAACGCAGGCAACGGATACCCCAAGATAGTCAAACCATTTTGAATATTGTAAAACCCCAACACCACCACAAGGGCACCTGCAAACTGAAAAAATAATCTCCCTGCTTTGCCTTTGAGAGAACTTGAAGCCCAACCGAGCGCAAGAAGCGCTGGTACGGTACCAAGTGCAAATCCAAAAAGCAACAGCGCGCTGGTTGCGATGCTACCGGTTGTCAGCGCGTACAACTGCAGGGCCTGCGTAAATCCGCATGGCAAAAAGAACGTCGCGGCTCCAAGCATAAATGGCGCCAAAGGATGTTCACTCTTTTGCCCCGCGTCAAGCACTTTGTGCGACAAATCTTTTGATGCCATGTTGGGCAAAATGCCCCTAAGCCAAGACGGTGCGATATTCAGCATCTCCAAACCCATAATCAACATATACACTGCCGCTATTAGCGCGATAGTACCCATTAACCACTGTGGCAAGGACAATGACTTTCCAAGAAAACCAATCAATCCGCCCAAGACGCCATAGGATACGGTGCGCCCTATCACAAACATATACACAGGATACATGCGGCCCAAACCGCTCGCGCCGTACCGTTCATGAAATCGTGCCGCGGACGAAAGCAGGAGTCCTCCGGACACCGCAATACACGAAGAGCTTGCGGCAATGAGCCCAATAACAAATATTGTCCAAAAACCCGTATTTTGCCCAATAACAAAACCTGTTTTAAATAGTCCGACCTTAGAAAGTATCCACAAAACTCCCAAAACAATTGCAAACACTCCCACAAGCTGGCTGAAAGTGAGTTTTTGGTTCCGTACACTGCTCATATCCGTATCCACGCGCTTAGTGTGGATATTTTGACCGGCAGAGGAACGCACTTTGTAGCCTTCACGCGCGATTGCCGACTGAAGACGGTCAAGCGACGGCGCTTGCGTAGTGTTGTACACCACACGAGCTTCACCTTTTGACGCGTTCACATTCACCTTGACCACACCTTCAATTTTCTTAAATTTACTTTCAATGGTGATCTCGCATGAGCGGCACGTCATACCGTCAATACCAAGCATCAACTCACCGCACGGCACTCCCGACGACAACGGCAAAGTGGCGTGGCGCGACACCACTGATGAAGTTGCCACGTCAATTCCACTGAAAGATTCTCTTTCTCCAAGTTCCACCTCACTCACTTCATAGACCGAGAGCTCAATTCCTTGCTCTTTGAGCGCGCTATTGAGCAGTTCTATATTCACACCTCCCTTAACCACCACACGCGCCTTATGGCGCACCTCGTTTATATCCACTTGCACTACATTCTCTTGCCGCATCAATGTTTCTTTGACCGTGCGCGGCCAAGAATTTTCAGCGCTCTTAACATAAACTTTAATAACATGCATACTTTTAATCAATTAAAAAACCAAGCAATGCCAAAAATAAATTGGCTTATGATGCTTGGTCTCTTAATTGCGGAGAATGGTTGAAGTAACAAAACGTAAATGAAAAAATGTATAGGCGTATAAAAGATAACGGACTAGCGCGTAGACGAGCACCACCTGCGCCAAAAAACCTATCAAAAGAATCAATGCGATCGTACTTAAATGAGTAAATGGCGCAAAAAGAAACGCGGCAGTCTCTTCAACGGCAGGCAACGCGCTTTGAATACAATGTCTGATACAATCATCCGCGGCTCGCTGTACCGCCAAAGCTGTTGTACATACGTTTGCTCCACATCCCATTTCAAATCTTTGAGACCATAACGACCTTCCGCGCATGACGGAGTTTTCCATTGTTGCGAAGGCGCTTGGCATGCCAAAATTCATTGGCTTCACCAACCCGAGAAAAAGCACTAAAATTGCTATAGCTACAGCAAAAATTTTCATATATCCTTATCATACCACAGAATTGCCCTCTTGAAAAGCTACCTAGTTATGTGGCACACTGCGCATATACTAACCTTTTATATGCCAAAAAAAATTCTCCTCCTTTCCCTTTCAGCAGGAAGCGGGCACCTCCGCGCGGCGGAAAGCATACGCGAAGAAGCGCAAAACTCATATCCAGACGCGATTGTTGAACATCGCGATATTATTGAGTTTATCAACAAACCGCTCAAATTGGTATATCGCGATTTCTATCTCTTCATAACAAAAAATGCTCCACTGGTGTGGGGATACCTCTACAAGACATCAAATTCCCCATCGGTACGTGAAACGCTTCACGCGACATCCCACATACAAGCTCTTCTCGCAATCAAACTTGCTCGTTTTATTGAAGCCTCCATGCCTGATGAAATTATCTGCACGCATTTTGTGTGCGCTGAAGTTGCCGCGTCAATACTTAAAAATAAAAAAATCAAAACCCCTATATCAATTATTATTACCGATTACCAAATCCATCATCTTTGGATTGTTGAGGGAGTTGACCGTTATTTTGTCGCGACACACGAAATGAAAAAAGATTTAATCGCGACGGGGATCAACTGCGAACAAATAATTGTGAGTGGCATACCAGTATCTCCCAACGTCATAACCACAAAACGCACGCAACAACTGTACGCAAAATTCAAATTAAATCAAAAACAACCGGTAATACTCGCTCTTTCCGGCGGATTTGGATTGCAGGATATTTCAAATATTATAGAAACACTTGGAGTAAGCAAATTACCGCTCCAAATATGCGCTGTAGCAGGATCCAACGAAGCCCTCAAATCTAAACTGGAAAATCTCAAACTTCCTTCACATATCAATCTGCACATATATAACTTTGTGCACGCCATACATGAACTCTACGCGCTTGCGGATGTGGTTATCAGTAAAGCAGGAGGGCTTACTGTGACAGAATGCATCGCTCGCGGTCTGCCGCTTGTTATTACAGAACCGCTTCCCGGACAAGAAACAGCGAACGCGAATTTTTTGCGGACGCACAAAGCCGCTCTACAGATTAAAAAAAATAATGATATACTTAATAAAATTCATCGTATTCTCACCAACGCGGCGCTTCGCGATGAACTTGCTAAAAATATGCGCTCGGTAGCGCGTCCATTTGCGGCGCGCGCCATTCTTGAACAGATAATCAAAAAATAGACTTGCTCCATGGGGTCTGCGTGCATGATCATGTAACGATTAATAAAACAGCCCCGCTGGACGCGGAGCTGTTTTGAAGAGTTTGTTATACTTCCTGCATCCAATTTTCTTCGCAGGATTGAGATATATTATTGCGAACTTTGTTGTCCTCCGCCGATACCGAATTGGCTAAAGTCAACACCTTGAATCTGTTTAAATTGTTGAGGACCTTTTTCCCACGGCATCGCTGTTTGCGAACCGGTAAGCTCTTGCGCGGCGCTTTCAAATTGCTGGCGCAAATCTTCAAGTTCTTGCAAATCAGACATCACCGCATCTTCATCTATTGGCTTAGTCTTTAAGAGAGTAAAGACCTCTTGTCCTTTTGATTGCACTTCAGCCATGATATCTTCTAACGCGGAAGTATCAACTTTTTTACGTTTAAGCGCTTTGATGGTTCGTTGTGCATCAGCAACGCCGCGTTTAAAGTCAGAAGTAAAACGTCCCAAGTTGCTCATGGTCTGAATAATGCGATCTTTCTCCCACACATCCTGCATAGAACCAAAGAACCCATCTTCAAGATCACTAAACGCTCCTTCTGAATCACCTGATTTCATTTTTGAATCTGCTCCATCACGCACCGACTTAAGCTGATTGATTGCGGCTTCAAACGCGTTATACTCATCACTCAAGTCAATACCTTGTTTTGATAATTTTGCCACTATAGATTTATCACGCTTTAATGCGGACTCTAGCCGCTTAACTTCACTGTTAAGCTGTTTGATGGTTTGCGGCCAGCGAGCGAGCATCTCCAGTTGTTGACGGCAATCATTGAGCGATTGCATAGAATCCTGTATATCTTCTATGCCTGCTTCTTGAACAGCCTCAAATGTTTCCGCTGTTTTTACCGCCGCAATGACAGTTTTTACTTTCGTAAGATTATCTGAACATTCCGCGGGAACAGCAATGCCTTGTTTGGTAAGTTTTAAAATTTGCTTATCAAACATACTGATGCCCTGCCCCATGCCTTTCATACCTTTCTTTATCTGGGACAGCTGCTGTTTTTCCATTTGTTTTTGACGCGCATCTTGTTGTTGCTGTTGTTTTTCCGACATACCATTGTCGCCATTCTGTTGGTCGTTGCCCATCATACCTTGTCCTTGATCGCCGCCAAAATCCTGCGGACCACCTTGTTGACCATTAGGACCGCCAAATCCCTGCTGTCCACCGCGCGGACCTTGCTGACCAGGACCTTGCTGACCAGGACCTTGCTGACCGCCGAATTTCTGATCTCCTTGTTGACCATTAGGACCTCGGATACCCTGGTCAATTCTTATACCTTTATCAACTCCGCGTATACCTTGATCAATTTGTATACCCTTATCAATCTGTTGACCTTGCATATTGCCGGGTTGATTGAACCCCTGTTGCATGCCCTGTCCTCCTTCTTGTGGACCGCCAAAACCAGGCTGACCGCCAGGAGGTGGAGACATCGTGGGAGCACCCGAAGGGCTACCACCCATTGGAGCTTGCAGTTCCTGCGCAAGCAAAAGCATTGGGAAGCCTACTCCCAACACCGTAAACGCCAAAAGCGAAAACACAACAGCCGACACATGTGGATAGTGGCGAGAGTGTATAATCCCCGGCTTGCAAAATAATTGCATATGCCTAAAATTAAATAATTAAAAAATACTCAAAAATTGAGTATTTGTATTTAATAAACTATTAAATTTCAAAATTCCTCCTAAAAAAAACATACTGAACGATTTTATTTTTGTTTTTGTTTGAAAATTTTTGGAAAACACCGCTTTTTTGATGTATTCTGTACATAGTATAGCATTTTTTTAAGCTAAAGTCAATAGCAAAAACATAATAATCCACGATATAGCTGTGTTTTACCGCTCATGCTATACTTAAAAACACAATATGAAACTTCTCCACATCACCATCAAAAAACTATCGCCCGTCCTATTCTACATTATTATTGCCGGATATTTTACATATCTTCAATGGGGTACTGGTTTTGCCGATCCTGATTCTTTTTATCATGCGGGGGTTAGCGCGCTTATGGGACAAGGACAGCTCGTGCTCAAACAATTCCCGTGGTTTACCTTTACCACTTTCAGCCAAAACTTTACCGATCATCAATTTTTCTACCACCTTTTGCTTGCCATACCTTCTCTCTTCATCCCCCCTCTTATTGCCACAAAGGCACTTGCGGTAATCTTGGCAACACTTTTTTTTATAATGTTTTGTTGGTTTTTGAAACAAACAGGCATCCGCTACCGTTTTTTTTATCTTATAATTCTGCTTACCACAGGACCATTTATTTTTCGCATCAATCTTGCCAAAGCAGGCTCGCTCGCGCTCATATTGCTCTTTATGGGCATACACTCGCTGTGGCAAAAAAAATATACGCGATTATTCACCATCACTTTTTTATACGTATGGACCCACGCCGGATGGATGAGCATGGGTATGGTGTACTTTGTGTGGTTCGTTGCAAATTTCATTACCATGCGTCTCAACGATTCCGAACATGCTTTTTTGCGCATGAGTACAAAATGTATCCGCATACTGATGTCTGACCGCGCGTTATGGGCAATAGTATTAGGAATGTTTTTTGGGGTAGTTTTCAATCCATACTTTCCAAACAATATAATGTTCTATTGGCAACAAGCAATACAAATAGGACTTGTTAATTATCAATCAGTTATAAATGTGGGCGCGGAGTGGTACCCATTCCCTATCTCAAAACTCGCCATAGAACTGATGGGCATTTTGATTGTTTGCGCGAGCGCGCTCGGAGCGTTCACACTGCATTGCCTCTTTGCAAAACCCAAGAAACTCTCACATCACATCAACATGCTTACTACCCGTGTACTGCACATGACCATGTTGTCCGGATTATGGTTTGCGCTCACCATAAAATCCGCGCGTTATGTGGAATATCTTGCGCCAAGCGCGATTTTGGCGGGCGCACTATTGATAGAGCTTCTTATGCAGATGGGAGCATGGGAAACTATAAAAAAATATACGCGTGAGCATTATCATATGTATTGCGCGTGCGCGTGCGCGTTGGGAATCTTCTATCTTGGCTTGAGCTGGTCTGAAGCGTCTACACTAAAAAAACCTCTTTCAGGCACACTCCCATGGAACCGATTGAAAGAATCAAGCGCCTATCTTGCCGCCAATACGCCAAAAAACAGGCTCATATTCCATACTAATTGGAGCGACGCGCCGCTGTTATTTTTTCATAACACCCACAACCGCTATATGGCTGGTCTTGATCCGACCTTTTTTTATCTCGCCAACCCAAATCTTTATCGCCGCTATACGGACATATCAAGAGGCGGTATTCACCGTCCGGCAGAAGCCATTTACCGCGCGTTCAATACTCAATATATGCTCATCACTCTTCCGCAAGATTGGAACCTTAACTATCAATTAAAAAAAGAGCCTCGTGTGCAAGCTCTTTTTCATGATGATGAATCAATCGTGTACCGATACTCGCCATAATTTAACCGCTCGTCAAACGCAAATTTTCCTCGTGTGCTTCTACCTACTTATACGTTGAAGGATAATATTCATTAAGCGGGTTGACGGTCGCTTTGAGCAGATAATTAAACACCAAACGGGAGATACCATACGCGGAAAGCACAATAGCAATGCCAATGATGCCATTGGTAATCAAGCCCTTGGCTGTTTTGATTTTGTCTTCTTCTCCTCCCGCCGTAAGCCACAAAAAACCCGCGTATGTTACCAACCCCACAAAAACCATCCCCAACAGCGTCAAAGACACATAAATTATATATGCGACGGTCTGGCGCGGATCTTGATTCTTAAGACCTGTACGCCCGCCCGCGGCATCTAATTGTTTATTTATGTCCGCAGATGCACTGGTCGGTGCGGTATCTTCCGCAAGCTGATACGACGCGCGCGCTTGCGGTGCTTGCAATAGTAATGCAAAAACAGCTCCAACCCCCCATAAAAGAAAAGGGCTGGTGGCAAAAAAATGTTTGCGTAATGATGTTGGCATATAACGCGTTGAAATTCTTCTTTAAAAAATTATTCTATTTAACGCCCGGCGCTGTTGCCGCCGGCTGTGTAAGAGATGATTGCACAATAGACCCAACTACCCATTTGGTTATGCCAAAAGATGATAACACGATAATCAACCCAAAAATCGCGTTGCGTAGATATTTTATGGCGGTTTTTATCTGCTCTTCATCTCCACCTGCGGTAAGGTACTGGTATCCCGCAAAGACTGTAAAAGCCAAAAACAAAACTCCCAAAATTCCGAGCGACGCGGAGATAATGTTGCCAACTGTTGTTGCAAGGCTGGTATCATCTCCTTTTACATCATATTTCGCGTTCTCGCCGACCCCTTTGAGCAAACTCTGCGCGGTATCCGGAGTTGCCGCGTCAACGCGCAATGGAAGGGACAAAAATAGGCCAAACACACTAATCATTAAAAAAAATAATTTCATATCAAGAATTCGCAATAAATTATATATCCCAATCTTTGCCCTAAGGAGTTGACTTACCTGTTGTAGCTATTGTCGCAGTGGTTAGCCGTGTTACGATAAAGTTAGTTAATACATACGCCGCAAGCACTACTGCCATGCCGATGGTTGCCATAATAATAATATCTTTTGCTTTTTTGGCTTGGGTTTCGTCTCCGCGAGCGATCATCCACGTATATCCTCCGTAAACGGTCAAAATTAAAAATATGACTCCCACCAGCGTCAACGCGATATTGATTATTTTTCCTACTTGTTGCTCAAAAGCGCCTTCTTGCAACGCGCCGTTTCCATAAACACCTTTCCCTACGCTCTCAAGCCTCGTTTTTGTCTTTTCTTGCAGAGTAGCCTCCGCGGAAGCAAGTGGAACACTCATAATCATACTCAAGACCAAAAACACTGCCCCCAGAGAAAAAAAACGTTTCATAAAAAATATTTAAAATAATATGTTATGGCGCTTTAAACACTTGCGTAATTACGAAATATGTGGCGGCATACGAAAGCAAAATAATTATTATGCCAATAGTTGCCATAATAATAATATCTTTTGCTTTTTTGGCTTGGGTTTCGTCTCCGCGAGCGGTCATCCAAATAAAACCGCCATAGACCATTAAGATGAAAAAAACAACTCCCAAAAGCGATAAAGCGGTTTGGATAATACTTGCCGCCTTGCCTTCTACGTTGTCGTTTGTGCTCAACCCCGCTCCCTTCTCCCCAGCCGCTGTTTTGAACTGCTTTTCAGCATCTTTGAAATTGGACGCGGCAAAAACCGGCAGAACGCTCACCGCGCACACCGCTCCCGTAACCGCTAAACTCGCAATGCTTTGTTTTAAACGCATATGGTTATTTTGGCACCACTTGGGTAAACACAAATGAAGTAATAATGCCCGCGGCGGCCACAATGATAATGCCAATAACCGCGTCTATAATAATATCTTTTGCTTTTTTGGCTTGGGTTTCGTCTCCGCGAGCAGTCATCCACAAGAATCCGCCATAGAGCATTAAAAGAAAAAACGCGACACCAACCAAGGAAAGCACGACTCCAACTATACTGCCCGTAATTCCCGCAATAGTTCCGGATTTTTTAAGCCCTGCCGCATTGGCTGTTGAATCTAAACCGTAATTACCTATAGAAGGGCTACTGTCACTTTCACCACTTGCAGAATTTGAAATACATTTTTTTCCGACACACTTAGAATCTGCCTGCGGAGAACCTCCACCTTCCAGACAAGCTTGCGAATCAGTATCACTAAATAAGCCACAAGTACTTTTAAATTCACAACAAATCGCTGCTTTAACAGGATCGGCACTGCTAATAAAAAAAACCAAGCAAAAAACAATGAATACTGCACTTAAAATTTGCTTTGTCATGGTAGGCATATAATAATAATTTTCTTTTACCCCGCCCGCGGGGAGCGGCGCACAAGAAAGTTATTATTCAAACCCTCTCGCCAGAGCGCGTCATGCGTGCGCGCGCCCCGGCAAGAGGCAGATATATCTGAAATGCAATTTACGTTGTAGCCTTTACCAAACTGTCTATCACAAACTTGGCAATGGCGTACGCGGACAATATAATCGCCAAACCAATCACGCCGGCCATAATGCGTTTTTTTGCTTCTCCTGTCTTTTCTTCATTTCCTCCGGCA
>Ga0075967_105_pt1 | contig 36110 bp, 32 predicted proteins | sample RifGroA2_FD_67993 | JGI IMG/M metagenome (GOLD analysis project Ga0075967, IMG submission 67993) | Parcubacteria (Magasanikbacteria) bacterium GW2011_GWA2_45_39
AGATGAAAATGCGGTAGAAAAGGGATATTTTTTTTTGCATAAAGATTGTACGATTTTCAAAAAAAGTTACTCACAAAATGAATTGAAAATTATTTGATATAGTTTATGATATCAGCTACCGAACCATCCCATTTTTTACCATTCACAAATATAGTCGGCGTGCCATCAACGCCCAGATTTTGCCCTTCGGCAGACGAGCGTTCAACAAGCGGCTTGGCGGTGGCGTTGGCAATGCATGTTTGAAATTGATCCACGTTCAATCCTATAGTTATCGCTGAAGCGAGCAATTGAGCCTCGGCAATCGTATTCTGGTGGGCAAACAAATCATCATGATATTCCCAAAATTTTCCTTGCATTTGGGCGCATCGTGCCGCTTGGTGCGCTTTAATACTTGCCTCACGCGGCGGTATAATGGGGAAATCTTTCCACACGAGCCGTATTTTTCCCGGATTGTCCGCCATAAGTTTTTGGAGATTCTGTGCCGTTTCTGCGCAATGCGGACATCGGAAATCCGCGAATTCAACAATTGTAAGGGGATGGGTTTGAGCGCCTTGTGTTGGGTCAGAAACCAAAATTGAAGGCTCTGTCAATGAAACAATGGGGACGTTTTGCATTTCTTTGGCTGGCATCCAGCGCGCGCGTTCATTGTTTTGTTGTGTGCGCCATACCCATAAGATACCGCTCGCGCTTATGAGTAGGATGAACAACATGAGATTTTTTCCTCCTTGTCTCATAGGAGTTACTTTAATTTTATTTTGTGCAAGAGCCCGCTCGCTGTGTCAGTAAAGTAGAGTGCGTCTTTTTGCGGTGAAACTACCATTGAATTAATAGTGTAATCCTGTTCAGGAACGGCGATAGTGCTTTTTGCACCTGTTTGTGTGTCAATTTTATAAATCGTGTCTGCCGAGTCATTTGCCACATCAGGTTCAAAACCAGCACCTTCCGGCAGATTATTGGGGACTGCGCAATAAATCGTTGTATTGTCCGCGAACGCGCATTTTTCCGCCCATGTGTTGATTTTTATTGGCTGTCTGTTTGAACCTATCGCGTCTCCGTTCGCGTTAACAATCCATAATTCCGGTTTGTAGGATGAATCAGGGTTATAGGTGCTAAAAAGAAGCTGGTCGCCGGTTTTAGACCATAGAGGATGAAAATCAAGACCGGGAACTATAATTGCTTTGAAATTTTCATTATGAAGTCCAAGGGGTAATATTTCTTTTGAGGCGAACCCGCGCGCGTCTCCTGTGGCTGAAAATCCGACGATCTGATTATTAGGTGACCAAGTAACCTGTACTTTATCCGCGTTGTCTCCAAGCGGGATCAATCCTTGCGCATTGGTTCCGTCCGGATTTGACGTCACGAGCCATCGATTTTCCGGTTCTGTGCCCAAACTTTTTGCCGCGATCGCCGTGCCGTTTGAGTTGAATGAAAAATCTTGCCAATGTTTTGGCAATGTTGATTGTTTTTGGGTGTTAAAATCATATGAAATTTTTGAACCGTCGGGGTATTGGATCACCGCCTTATCGTTGCCTGGCGACCATGTTATGTTTTGTACATTATAAAATTGTTGATTTGAAAGAGTGTTGATATTTCCGTTTTGATCAAGTCTGTAAAATTTTCCTTCGGATCGATCATAAAACGCGATATTTTGTCCTGCCAGATGAGGCGCGAGAATTGGATTTTGAGTAACCGCGGTTGTTTGGGTAATTCCTCCTTGCGCCACTGGTGACGCTTTTGGCAGATGTTCTGCTTGAGATGTTGCAACTTCACCGACGGTTTGTCCCGGAGGCACTCCTGTTTCAGCGGTTGGAAGAGCTCCTGCTCCGCCTTGTTGAGCGGATTGGGTAATCTGTCCCGGAGTAGTGGAGGGAGCTGTTTTAAAGAAAAAATAGTAAAGACCCCATCCCAAAAGAATTGTTATCAATACAAAAACTATAGCAAGAGCGATTTTCTTTTTATCCATAAATTTTAAATTAAAGGAAATAAGATAGATTGTTATTGAACCGCTTTTAACATGATCTCTAAGGCTTTCAATTGAAATACATCCGTAGCAATTTTGCAAAGCAACAAAAGATTGCACTGGATTTCAAGCAGTAATAAAAATACTACTGCTAGAATCAATAAAGATACGGCGAGAGCCATGAAAAAAAACGCCGCTCTAAGTAGTATTTTATATATGGCTTTTTGTTTTTCTTGGGCGGATTCAAACAAAGCAAGTGGAGAAAAACCAAGAGGAAAAAATTCAGATAAAAGTTCCGCTATGTAATTTTTGATGGGTTCCGCAACCGCTTGCGTTGCTCGCTTGAACGGATTTTTTTTGCCTTCAAGTTTGGCGGCTTGGGCGAGTAATTTTTCTCCTTGTGCATTTTTTTTCTGACTGCTTTCCTTGAGCGCGCTGACTTGTCTGTCAAAAAAGAATTTTACTGTTTTCATTATAAACCCGGCGGGCAAGATGAGAAAACCGATGAGAATCTTCAATGTTGCTTTTCCTATTTCAATTATGCCGCTCGCGATGAGATCTATCCATTGATTGGAAATGGTCATTGATTCAGCTGCTGTCTTATCCTTATCGGCTGCTTTTTTGAGTTCAATTCCGCGTCGTTTGAGAAGGTATATTTGCGTTTGCCGATTATTTTCATTCGTGTTTTCTTCGCTTGTGTCTGTATCGTAATTTGGATTAGGTGTTGGTGGGTGGTTCCGTTGCGGTTTTGCGTTTTTTTTTGACGATAAATTTTTCGATCCGCGCATATGAGTGTTACCTACTATGCGCGCGCGCTCACGAGCGGCGTTCAGGGCGTGTGCTTGAGCGCTTTCCTTTAAAAAATCATTTGACTGCTCGGCATCAGCCATATTTAATCTTCAAAAATTATTTTTTCTTTGAGCATGGTAACCGTCAATTTTTTTTGTTTTTTCTTTTCCGCTAACGTTGAAATCATAGGCGTGACAATAAGTTCTTCAACAACCGCTCGCACCGCTCGTGCGCCTTGATCGCGCGCTTGCACTTCTTTGCTAATATGTGAAACAACAGAATCATCTACGAGCAAACTAACGCCTCTTTTTTTGAGTCGTCCACGCACTGCATCAATTTCTAACTCCACAATGCGTTCTATGTCGCGTGAAGAAAGCGGTTTCATTATGAGTATATTGTTGACGCGATTAAGAAACTCCGTATGGAAACGGGTTTTTAATTCGTTGATAATTGAGGCGCGGACGCGCTCGCTTGAAAGAGTTCCGGAATCTGCGGATTGGAATCCGAGTTTTGGCGCTTTAAAATTTTCCGCGCCAACAGTGGTGGTCATAAGAATGATAGTATTGCGGAAATTGATTTTTTTGCCCACCGCGTCTGTTAGAAAACCTTCATCAAGAATTTGTAAAAAAAGATTGAAGACGTCCGTGTGCGCTTTGTCTATTTCGTCAAATAATATTATTGAGTGAGGGTGGCGTTTAATGCGGTCCGTAAATGTGTTGCTTTCTTTGTAGCCAACATAGCCTGCCGGGGATCCGATGAGTTTTGACACATGGAAACCTTCTGCGAATTCAGACATGTCAATGCGTACAAAAGATTGTCGGTTGTGAAAAATTGTTTCCGCGAGTTGTTTGGCGAGCTCTGTTTTGCCTACGCCGGATGGTCCTACCATGATAAAAGAAGCAATCGGTCGGCTTGGATCATGGAGTCCAAGTCGCGAGCGTTCAAGCGCGGTGAGTATGGTGTCTATAGTTTCGTCCTGCCCTATAATGCGTTGTAAGAGAAGTTTTTTGCGTTGTGCCATGGAAGACGCTTCAATGGAGGCGCTTGAAACGGAAAATCCAGTTATGCGAGAGATGACATTGGCGATATCATTTGGAGTGATGATGAGTCTTGCTGTGCGGGATTTTTTTTGTGAAGCGAGCGCGAGGAGTTCAGCGCGAATCTGTTCCAGCTCCTTTTCGCTTGCTTTAATTTCCAGAGCTTCTTTGAATAATTCTTTTTCAATTGCGCGTCTTTTGAGATCCTGCGCTTTCTCCAATTGCGCGTCGATCTTTTTAATACGCGTAAATACAGGATTAGGATTTTTTGAAAGATGTTTTTTTGTTGCCGCTTCATCAAGCAGATCAATTGCTTTGTCCGGAAAAAATTTATCGGTAAGAAAACTATCAGCGAGTTCTACCGCCGCGTTGAGCGTCTGTTCCGTAAAAAGCACATTATGAAATGTCTCATAAAGTGGCGCTATGCCTCTTAAAATGGCAAGTGTTTCTTCTGTGTTCGGTTCTTTTACCACAATAGGCTGAAACCGGCGCTCAAGTGCCGGGTCGCTTTCAATATGTTTTTTGTACTCTTCACTGGTGGTGGCGCCGATACAGCGCAAATATCCGCGCGCAAGTGCCGGCTTGAGCATGTTTGCCGCATCTAATGAGCCGCTGTTTGAGCCAGCGCCAACAATGGTGTGCAATTCATCAATGAACACGATAATATGAGGATCATTTTTGATTTCTTCAACAACTTGTTTGAGCCGTGCTTCAAATTCTCCACGATAGGTCGTGCCTGCTATAAGAAGCCCCATATCAAGACTGAGTATTCGTTTGTTTTGAAGCTCCTCCGGTACATTGCCTTCTGCTATTTTTTTTGCGAGCCCCTCCGCTATGGCGGTTTTGCCAACGCCCGGATCGCCAAGAAGAACAGGGTTGTTTTTTGTTCGTCTGCAAAGGATGGTAATGAGGCGATCAATTTCTTCGGCACGTCCAATAACAGGGTCAATAGTTTTTTGCGCGCGCGCGGTAGTGAGATCCATCGTAAAAAAGTCAAGGGCGGGTGTTTTCTTTTTTGTTATTTTTGTGTTTTCTTTTTCTTTTGTTTTCACATTATTTTGACTATTTTTTTCTTCGTGCGGCGGTACAATCAGTGATACGATTTCAGGGAATTTGGTGTTGCTATGCAAGACATTCATGGCGTATTCTGTTATGGTCTTTGTATCAATAGCATGTTTTTTGATGATTTTTTTGTTAAGAGCGTCGGTGTTTTCCGCAAGCGCAAGCACCGCGTGTTCAGTTCCCACAAAGGTGTGATGATATTCTGCCGCGATGATAAGACTTTTTGTAAGCAGGGTAATCATTTCGTCGGATAGACGTATGGGTTTTTTCATTTTGCGGCGCAAAAATGAGACTCCTCCGGAGCCGAGCGAGTTTTCTGCTCGTAGAGTTGCAAGGATTTTTTTTGTGTCAATTCCTGTTTTACGTAAAATTTCCGATGCCACTGATCCGCGTTCTAAAGCGAGTGTGTACCACAAATGGGCAGGAGAAGCAGACGGAGCGCCCATTTCTTCAGCTATTTTAAGAGACATTGAAATAGATTGTTTGAGGTGTTCAGATAGGAGATCAAAAATATCGTTGTCCATATGGTTAAATCATTTCACGCAATGACTTGATTCTTGCTTCAAGCGCAGGGTGTGTAGAAAATAGCGCGATAAAATTTTTACCACTGAATGGGTTTGAAAAATAGAGCGAAGCAGTGGTGGAATTTGCATGCGTCATTGGTGTTTTATCAAGGCCTATTTTTTCAAGAGCGCGCGCCAAGCCTTCCGGATAGCGGGTCAAAAGAGCTCCTGATGAATCCGCTAAAAATTCTCTGCGTCTTGAAATGGCAAATCTGATGAGTTGCGCTATGAGCGGTGATAGTATTATGAAGGCTAACCCAACAATCATAAAAATTCCGTTGTTGTCTTCGCGGTTATTGCTTCTGCGCCCGCCGCCAAATCCAAAGAATCGCGCGCGCCAAAACATGTCTGCAAGAAGTCCCACCGCGCCAACAAGAACAATCACAAGCATTAAAAAACGCGTATCAAAATTTTTGATATGCGAAAGTTCGTGCGCCAAAACTCCTTCCAATTCTTCATTTTCAAGTTTTTGGAGCGCGCCCTCGGTAACCGCTATGGATGCGTGGCTTGGGTCGCGCCCTGTGGCAAACGCGTTAATGGCGTTTTCCGGAATGATATGCACCTTGGGCATGGGGATGCCGGCGGTAATACAAAGATTTTCCACCATGTTATACAAATACGCGTTTTCTTCTTTGGTGATTGCTCGCGCGCCGCTTGAGGCAAGGGCAACTTTATCCCCCGCAAAGTAACTGATACCGGTCATGAAAATAGAAATAATAATCGCAAAAAACACGCCCCCCAGCCCGCCGCTACCGTACGCATAGTCGTACGCAAACCCCAGCGCGATAAGAAACGCGGCAAAAATTGCGATGAGCGCTATGGATTTGTGCTTGTTTGAGTCAATTTGCGAGTACATCTGTTTATTTGATAATTTTTTTGTTTTATTTTGTGAGCTCTATATCAATCTCTTCAAGAGTTGGTTTTTTTGGAATTTTAACACCTTTGTTTTCTGTTTCGCCAGTTTGGTTCCCAGCCCACTGATTTTCCGTGTCGTGCGTATCTATGGTGTGTGTTGTCTCCGGAGTTAATTCCGGTTTAAGATGTTTGACATTTTTTTTTGGGAAAGGCATCTCCTGACCGGTACGCGGGTCTTCAACATAAATGAATGCATTGTCATGTTCAGGCATGGATTGATGCATATATTTAAAATTTCACTTGCACATTCTCCCTCTCCGCGCCATTGGTTTCAAAAAATTCTCGCGCTTTGAAACCCAATGCGGATCCGATGATGTTGGTGGGGAAGGTTTGCAACATGGTGTTGAAGTCGCGCACGTTGCCGTTGTAAAAACGGCGCGCGGCTTGGATTTTGTTTTCCGTGTCGGCAAGTTCGTCTTGCAATTTGCCAAAATTTTCAGAGGCTTTGAGGTTGGGGTAATTTTCCACGACCGCGAACAATGATTTCAGCGTGTCGGACAGCATGTTTTCTTTTGCGGATTTGTCCGCCAGAGATCCGGCACCCATGGCGGCAGAACGCGCCGCGGTAACTTTTTCAAACAATTCTTTCTCATGTGTCGCGTAACCTTTGACGGTTTCCACCAAATTGGGGATGAGGTCATAGCGGCGTTTGAGTTGGACGTCAATGTCCGCCCATGATTCCTCAACCCGATTTTTCCATTTGATGAGCGAGTTAAAAGTGGCGATGAGCCAGAGCGCAAGAAGCACGATAACACCTAAAACTATCCATGTAGTTGTCATAGGAAATTATTAAACGTAAGTAAATTAAACATGGGTATAGTATAACGTTTTTAAAGAGGGAAGTAAAGCAATTGGGCGGGACAGCAATTGAATGATATTAAAAAGCAATGCTGTAGCGAGGGTCCTGTTTGCCGAAACGCGGGTCATTTGTTAAGATACATTTACGGCTTAAGATAGAAAGCTTTATTTTTAACATATATATGATTGACTCAACAATTTTTAAGGCATACGACGTGCGCGATGTGTATCCGGATAAGATAGATAAAGAGGTTGCCAATGCCATTGGACGGGCGTTTGCGGAGATGCGCAAGAGAGAATTGGGGCGAGAAAAGGTGACAATAGGGGTGGGGCGTGATATGCGCGTTTCTTCGCCGGAGCTTAACGCGGCATTGATTGAAGGCATTACCGCGCAAGGAGTTGACGTGGTGGATTTGGGGCTTGTTTCCACTCCCACTTTTTATTTCGCCATCTCCTCCTATGGGTTTGATGGCGGTGTGCAAGTATCCGCGTCTCACAATCCGGCAAAGTTTAATGGATTCAAGCTCACGCGTGAACGCGCGCTACCGGTTGGCGCGGGAACAGGCATGGAAGCATTGCGGGACGCGGTGATCAAAGGTGATTTCCCTGCAAGCACGCGCAAAGGCACGGTAACGCCGCACACCAACCCAGTGGTAGATGAGGTGAATTTTTCACTCGCCTACGCGGGCGCATCAAAAATAAAACCGTTCAAAGTAGTGGTGGATTCCGCAAGCGGCATGGGTGCTCTTTCTGTGGAGGAATTATTTAAGCATTTGCCGTGCACGCTCGTGCGCATGAATTTTGAACTTGACGGCACGTTTCCCGCGCATGAAGCTGATCCGCTCAAAGATGAAAACATGGTGGATTTGAAAAAGTGCGTGGTGGCGGAAGGCGCGGACATGGGCATTGCCACCGACGGCGACGGCGACCGAATATTTTTTGTAGATAATACGGGGCGGACAATTTCACCGGCGATTATGCGCGGTTGGTTTGCACAGATTTTTTTGCGAGATAACCCCGGCGCCTTAGTAGGATATGACGTGCGGCCGGGAAGAATTACCGAGGATTTAATCAAATCAGCGGGGGGTAAACCCTTGCTGATGCGCGTGGGGCATTCTCTTGCTAAAACGGAGATGATTAAAACAGGCGCTTTGTATTCCGGCGAGTCGTCGGGGCATTTTTTCTTAACCACCAAATACGGCGCGTTTGAAACTCCGGTGATTATGATTTTGAAGGTTTTGCAAGACATGTCCGCACACGAGGGCACGTTGGAAGAGTTGGTACGCCCGTGGCGGAAATATCATGAATCCGGCGAGATTAATTTTAAAGTTGCGGATCGTGTGGCGGTATTGGCACGCCTCACAGAGCGGTATCACGGCGGCAAACGAATCACGCTTGACGGGTTGAGTGTGGAGTACCCTACGTGGTGGTTTAATGTGCGTGTGAGCAACACAGAACCGCTGGTGCGGCTGAATTTGGAATCCGGCTCCGCGGAGCTTACGCAAGAAAAAGTGAAAGAACTTTCCGCACTGATTCAACAATAATTATTTTTAACATTTTTTTATGCAACAACCGCGAGAAAATAATATTTCATGGGATGAATGTTTTATGCGCATGGCGCATGTGATTTCCGAACGCTCCAAAGATCCGTCCACACTAGCCGGAGCGGTGGTGGTGGATGCTCAAAATGTGGTGGTGGGGTTGGGATACAACGGTTTTCCGCGCGGCATAGACAGCGCCGAATTGCCATGGGAGCGCACTGGCGCATTTTTGGATACCAAATACGCCTACGTGTGCCACGCGGAGGAAAATGCGGTGTATAACGCAAACAAATCCACGCATGGATGCAAAACATATTGTACACTTTTCCCCTGTAATGAATGCACCAAAACCATGATACAAAATGGCATTGTGGAAGTGATTTATGAGAGTGATAAATACAAAGAGGTGGATGCATTTATAGCCTCGCGCAGAATGCTTGAGCTTGCAGGCGTAAAATTGCGCCAGTATATTTCCGATTTTGCAAATAAAGAGTAATTTTTTGTAGAGCAGTATGTTTGATTTTCGGGAAAAAACGGTTACGGTAATGGGACTCGGCACGTACCAAAAAGGGAGCGGAGTTGGCGCGGTGCGTTTTTTGTTGGGGCGTGCAAAGCGTGTCATTGTCACCGATATCAAATCAGAGAAAGATCTCAAGGAGCAGATTGCACAGGTGCGCGTGTGGCACAAGAGTCTGCCGCCAAGCAAGGTGCAGACTGAAGTGGTATGGCATTTGGGCGGGCACAAAAAAGAAGATTTTGAAAAAGCGGATATGGTGGTGCGTAATCCGGACGTGCCGTGGAATTCTCCTTTTTTATCATTTGCGCGGCAAAACGGGATTCCGATTGAAAACGATATTACGCTTTTTTTGCGGATATACGGGGTTGAGCAAGTGGTGGGGATTACCGGCACGCGCGGCAAAACCACCACTACTCATTTGATCTACGAGATGATCCGCGCGGAGCACGCGCATGCGCGCATAGGTGGCAATGTGGGCGAGTCTCCGTTGTTGTGGTTTGTTGGCACGCGCGGGGATGAATTGATTAAAAAACACCCTCCTGTGGTGTTGGAGCTCTCAAGTTTTATGCTCCATAATTTTAAGGATTTCAAAAAGAGCCCGCAGGTGAGTGTCATCACAAATTTGTATCCGGATCATTTGAATAAGTATAAGGATTTTGATGAGTATGTCCGCGATAAAGAACAGATATTTTTGCATCAGCACGAGACTGATACGGTTGTATTGAACGCGGACGACACGCGTGTTCATGAATGTGCGGAGCGCGCGCGCGGGCGTGTACTGTTTTTTTCATTGAAGAAAAAAGTTCCGGACGGTGCGTGCATAGAAAATAAATGGTTTGTTCTGCGCGCGCGAGGCGTCTCAAAAAAGATTGCACCTGTTTCCGTCATGAAGCTTTTGGGCGCGCATAATCAGGCGAATATCTTGGCGGCATTGTGCGCGTCGCGCGCATACGGAATAAAACCGGCTTCCATGAAAAAGGTGATTGCGTCGTTCAAAGGAGTGCCTAATCGTTTGGAGTTGATTGCAAAGGGCAACGGCATAGCGTGGTATAACGACTGCACATCCACCTCGCCCGAGGCGGCAATTGCCTGTTTACGCTCGTTTCCCGCGCGTAAAATCATACTCATTACAGGTGGCAACACTAAGGGCTCGGATTTGACAGAGCTTGCACACGCCATTAGAGAACGCGCGCGCGAGGTCATTTTGTTTCCCGGCAACGCCAATAAAGATTTGCCGGAGGGCCACGCCGTGGCGGATATTCAGGAAGCGGTGGAAAAAGCATGCGCCGTGGCGCGCAAAGGTGACGTGGTTTTGCTTTCTCCCGGGCTCACATGGCTTCCGGTGATCAATGAGTTCAAGCGAGGCGAGGAATTTATTAAAGAAGTAAACAAACGCGTATGATTGGCGTCTTTGATTCGGGCATTGGGGGGCTCACGGTGTTGCATTGGTTTCTTAAAGAATTGCCGGAATACGATTATGTGTACATCGGCGATAACGCGCGAGCGCCGTACGGCAACCGCAGTCCGGAAACCGTGTATGAATATACGCGCCAAGAGGTTGAGTATTTGTTCAATAGTGGGGCGCAATTGGTTGTTTTGGCATGCAACACCGCTTCATCGCTTGCGTTGCGCAGGCTCCAGCAAGAGTGGCTTCCTCAGCATTTTCCAGATCGGCGTATTTTGGGTGTGTTGATTCCGTTGGTGGAAACCGCCTTGCAAACCACAAAGACCGGTAGGATTGGTGTTGTGGGCACGCGCGGCACTATTTCATCCGGAGCGGTTACGCGTGAATTTGAAAAACGTAGGGTCATGGTGCGACCCGATCTGGCGCACATGGAAATCTTTTCCGCGAGCTGTCCTTTGTTGGTGCCGCTCACGGAAGAAGGATGGATTGACCGGCCGGAAACCAAACGCATCATGCGGCATTACGTGCGCGAACTCAAACAAAAAAATATTGATACGCTTCTTTTGGCATGCACGCATTATCCGCTTTTGTATGATCATTTTTCCGCCATCATGGGGAAAAAAGTAAAGGTTATAGACAATCATGCCATAGCACTTTCTTTTAAAAATTACTTTGAACGCCATCCGGATATCGCCGCGCTGTGCCGGAGTAAGAGTGAAACTCCCAAACGGATGTTTTTGACGACCGATGATCCGGAGCGTTTCTCCCGTTTGAGCTCTCGGTTTTTGGGGGAGCAGATAGAGGCGCATCATGTCGCGGTGTTGTAAGTAACCGCGTTTGACGGTGCAAAATTTTGGGCGTATACTAAAGGAAATTAACTCAATATGTTCACCGTAATTATTTTTATCGCGGTATTGGCGGTACTGGTGCTTGCCCATGAATTTGGGCATTTTATTGTTGCCAAACGCGCCGGCGTGCGCGTGGAAGAATTCGGGTTCGGTTTTCCGCCTCGTTTTGTGGGGATTCAGCGTATTCATGATCATGGCAAAAAAAAATGGCGCATCATTTGGGGTGCCAAGCCGCTTGTGGGGCAGGGATATAACTATGTTGACTCCGGCAATACGGTATATTCATTAAATTGGCTTCCGCTTGGCGGATTTGTTTCTCTCAAGGGGGAAAATGGAGAATTTGCGGATGAAAAAGATGGTTTCCGCCAACAAAAAGCATGGATTCGTTTGTTGGTGCTTTCTGCAGGAGTTCTCATGAACTTGCTGTTGGCGGCCGTGTTGCTGTCGTTTGGTTTTATGCGCGGGATTCCCATGGACGTTGAACCTGCTCGTGCGCATGCGCGTGTTACGGGCGCCCACGTAGGCATTGTGTCCGTACTCTCCGGTACGCCGGCGGCAGAGGCGGGGATTATTGAGGGAGATATTGTAAAAGGCGTTGACGACCAGTTGCAAATTCATCTCATAGATTTACAGCATTATATCAACACACGCGCGGGTACGCCCGTCAGCTTTCGTATAGAACGAAACGGCACAGCGTTTGATAAACAAATCACGCCCATCACGCTTCCGCAAACAGGAAAAGGCGGTATAGGAGTAGCACTCGCAGAGACCGGTTTGGTGTCGTATTCGCCGCCTTGGGCGGTGGTGGAAGGTTTTCGGTCTGCCGGCGTGCTTACGTGGGAAACATTAAAAGGTTTCGGCCAGCTCATTACAGGATTATTTCAAGGACAGAAGATTGCCGAGGGAGTAACAGGGCCTGTTGGCATTGCGGTTTTGACCGGCAAGGTCGCGCGTATGGGGTTTGTATATCTTTTACAGTTTATGGCCATACTTTCCATCAATTTGGCTATTTTAAATATTATTCCTTTTCCCGCGTTGGACGGCGGCAGAGTGCTGTTTGTTATTATTGAGATGTTTCGCCGTGGCAAGCCGGTTGATAAAAATATTGAGCGCACGGTGCACGCAATAGGGTTTACACTGCTTATTCTTTTGGTTTTGGTGGTTACCTTTAATGATTTGAGCGTCATGCGCGGCGCGTTTTCCGGATTTTTTAAGCGATTATTTTAAGGGTGCCCCACTATGGAACATTCATTAAAAGCATTGCAAGAAAAAGCACATAAAGAAATTGCAGGAGCAAAGGATGCAAACGCGCTTGAGGCGGTTGAAATAAAATATATGGGGCGCGCGGCCGGCGAGATCACCGCGATTTTGAAAAATTTAAAAGACGTTCCTGCAGAGGAGCGGCCGCGTTTGGGTGCGCTTGCCAATGAAATAAAACAAGATATTGAGGCGCAAATTTTGGAGCGCCGCGAGGCACTGCTTGCCCGTGCGGAGGCCGAGGATACGTTTGATGTTACGGAAAGCTATGTGCCGCGCCGTGAGAGCGGGACACTGCACCCGACCACGCAAATTCAATATGAGTTGGAAGATTTTTTTGCCGTCATGGGGTTTAGAATCATTGATGGTCCCGAGCTTGAGTCTGATTTCTATAATTTTTCAGCATTGAACATTGCGCCGGATCATCCCGCGCGCGACATGCAAGACACGCTGTATATCAAAGATCATCCTACATGGCTCATGCGCACGCACACGTCTTCCATGCAAGTGCGCATCATGCGCGAGTTTGGCGCGTGCAATGCTTTGTATTCCGGTCGTTGTTTCAGAAATGAGGCCACGGACGCGCGGCATGAACACACATTTCATCAGCTGGAAGGGTTTGTGGTAGGGGAAGATATTTCATTCGCGCATTTGAAAGGAATTTTGGACGCGGTTGCCCGGCATTTGTATGGGGAAGATACACAGGTGCGGTTACGCCCTAAATATTATCCGTTTGTGGAGCCGGGGGTGAGCGGAGAAGTTACGTGCGCGTTTTGTGCGAGTCACGGATGCACGCTTTGCAAACAAACAGGGTGGCTTGAGATTTTTGGCGCGGGGCTTATTCATCCTCATGTATTGAAAGAGGGAGGTCTTGATCCAAAACAAGTAAGCGGGCTCGCTTTTGGTTTTGGGCTCACGCGCCTTGCGATGCTTAAATACGGCATTAACGACGTCAGGCTTTTTTTGAGCGCCGATATGCAATTTCTTAAACAGTTTTAGTTGACGTGTATGTTACTATCATATTCATGGCTTAAAGAATTGGTTCGCTTGCCGGCACGCGTGCGCGTAGAAGATGTCGCCAAGCGGCTTTCTTTGTCTACCGTGGAGGTGGAAGGAATACGGCAAGAAGGGGCGGATTTGGAAAACATTGTGGTTGGTGTTATCAAAAAAATAGAGCCGCATCCAAACGCGGATCGTTTGAGCGTGACACAGGTGGACACGGGTGGCAAGAGTCTACTTACTATTGTATGCGGCGGATCAAACTTACGTGTTGGACAGAGAGTGGCGGTTGCGTGCGTGGGTGCGCGCGTACGTTGGCATGGAGAAGGCGAGTTAGTGGAGCTCGCGCCCGCAACCATTCGCGGTGTTGCAAGCGAGGGTATGATTTGCGCGTCCACGGAAATCGGTTTGGGTGAACGGTTTCCTTTGAAAAACGAAAAAGAAATTTTGGATATTTCAGATATTTCCGCGCGTGCCGGCACACCGCTCACAGAAGTGTTGGGGCTCGGGCAGAGTGCGATTTTGGAGATTGATAATAAGTCGCTTTCCAACAGACCTGATTTGTGGGGATACACAGGGATTGCGCGCGAAGTGAGTGCGTTGTTTAAGGCTCCTCTCGCGTTCAAAGTACCGCCGGCAATAAAAAAAGGAAAGGGAATTACTTTGCACGTGTCCGTGCAGGATACAATAGCATGTCCGCGATATACGGCAGTTGCGCTCAAGGGCGTGAAGGTAGTACCTTCGCCCGCATGGATGCAAGAGCGTTTGCATGCTTCCGGCGTGCGGCCTATCAATGCAATAGTTGATGTGACCAATTATGTAATGTTGGAAATCGGCCAGCCTATGCACGCGTTTGATTATGACGCCATCAAAGATGCGCGCGGTACGGTTGAAATTGTGGTGCGTCCCGCCAAGCAAGGAGAAGAATTTACTACGCTTGACGGGCATAAACATACTTTGCATGACAAAATGCTTTTGATTGCGAACAAAACGCGTGCGGTTGCGATTGCTGGTGTTATGGGAGGGGATTTGAGCGCGGTCGCGGATACGACACATACCATAATTCTTGAGTCTGCCAATTTTAACGCGCGCTCCATACGACGCACCTCCAACACTCTCTCGTTGCGCACAGAAAGTTCGGCGCGATTTGAAAAAAGTTTAGATCCCACACAGGCCGAGTGGGGTTTGTGCCGCGCGGTGGAACTGTACAAGCGTTTATTCCCCAGTGCTGAAATTGCAAGCATTGTGGCGGATTCGTATTCAAAAAAAGCAAAATCGCTTGTTATCGCGCTTGACGAAGCGGTATTGCAGAAAAAGTTGGGCATAAAGATTCCATTAAAAGACGCGCGGCAAATTCTTGAACGATTGGGTTTTGTGGTGCGCGTGCACGGCACGCGTCCGCACGGTCAGATACGGAGCAAAAGTTTGCGAATTACCGTGCCAAGTTTTCGTATGCGCGACGTAAATGTGCCGGAAGATTTGACAGAAGAAATCGTGCGCATATATGGGTATGAACACATCAAAGCGGCATTGCCAAAAACACAAATGTTAGCGCCTGCCCCTGCTCCCTTGCACACGCTCGCGCGGGTGCTCAAAACGCGCATGGCGTATGACAACAAATTTCATGAGGCAGTTACCTATGCTTTTGTGCGCGCTTCCGCGCTTATTGCACTCGGATTGAAACCGGAAAAACATCTTATGTTGTCGCGTCCTCTTTCCGAGGAGCGGCCCTATGTGGCCACAACGATCGCGGCTAATTTGCTTGAGGCAGTTGAAAAAAATCAGCATGGATCCGGCCGTGTGGCTTTGTTTGAGGTTGCGCCGGTATTTCTTCCAGAGTATTTGAAACAAGGGGTTGATGACGGCACAGGCGGCCGTTTGCCGTATCAGCCTTTGCATTTTGGCTGTGTGTATAGCGACAAAAATGAAACTCATGCTTTTGCCTATGTGCGCGACAGTTTAGAGAGTGTGTTTGGTGCGGCAGGGTATGATTTGAAATTTAAAAAAGCGCAGGAGGGAGCGCGTTGGTGGCGTGCCGGCGCGGCGGTTGATATTTGGTGCGCGGAGAAAAAAGTAGGGTATTGTGCCGTTCTAGGGCGACACGCACAGGGGTTGTTTGGCATCAACCATGAAACGGTTGCGGCGGAAATTGATCTGTCTCTGGTTGCAAAAACAAACCTCCGCGTAAAATCATACCATGTTCCATCGCCGTTCCCCGCTGTGACGCGCGATGTGGCATTGGTAATGGACCAATCGGTTCAATATGCGGATGTGCAAGAGACGCTTTCGCATGCGCATGTGCTTGTTAAAAATGTTGAGCTTTTTGATAGTTATCATGGAGAGCATGTGGGTGCGGGCAAGAAAAGCCTTGCGTTTCATATTTTGTATCAATCAAATGAACGCACGCTCACCGCGGAAGAAGCTGATGCGACACACAAAGAATTGATTGCAAAAGTCGTCCATACGTATAAGGCGCAGGTGAGATAATTCTGGTGGAGGTGGTAGAGGGTTTACTTATGTGGTATAATTGAGATATATAAAAAATTAAATTTAAAAGGAGGAACTATGTTGGAAACAAGCAAAGATTTATTGTTTATTGTCCTCGCGCTTTGCGCGTTGTGGCTGACTGTCTTTTCTTGCTGGTTGCTTTACTACTGCATCAAAATTTTGCGTGATGTGGGGCAAGTGATAGACAGCGTTCAAGATCGTTTGCGCGGTATTGAAGAAGCGGTGCATATGGTAAAGGAAAAAATAGAAAACGCTTCCTCCTCTATGCGGATAGTTGTGGAAAGTGCCGCGATGGTGGTAAAATACGTTCTCAATAGGAGGGCGAAGAAAGCCGAAAGCGAAGACGCACAAGATGATCCTTTTGGCATGGATGAAGAGCCTGAAGCACCGCGCCCTAAAACATCTAGAAGAAAGCCGCTTTAAGTAAAACGTTTCTTAACAAGTGCATGTACGTCTGCCACGCGTATGTGCATTTTGTGTTTAAAGTATGCCCGATTTTGTCCACTTACACGTCCACTCTCATTACTCGCTCCTTGACGGCTTGCCAAAAGTTGGTGAGCTTGTGAATTTTGCAAAAAAACAAGGGTTCAAAGCCATCGCACTTACGGATTATGGCGCACTTTATGGCGCCATAGAATTTTACAAAGCGGCGCGTAAAGCCGGCATTAAACCCATCATTGGGTTTGAGGCGTTTATGGCGCATGGCAGCAGGCTTGACCTCGCGCCAAAACCTAGCGAGCCGGATTCACATATTGTTTTGCTTGCCGAAAATTATGAGGGATACCGGAATTTGATGATTTTGTCTTCACGCGGCGCACTTGAAGGATTTACTGACAAGCCGCGGATAGATAAGGAATTATTGCGTGAATATCACAACGGCGTGATTGTTTTGTCTGGTTGTCTTGACGGAGAAATCGCCCAACTCATTACACAAGGGTCAATGGACCGCGCTCGCGCGGCGTTGGAGGAATACAAAACCATTTGCGGGTCGGATTATTTTTATTTGGAACTGCAAGACCATCCGGAACGAGCCGGGCAGATGGAAGCAAACAACGCGCTTATAGAATTGGGACGCGAGACCGGCACGCCGCTTGTGGTAACGCGCGACGTGCATTATCTTGAAAAAGAAGACGCCCCCGCTCAAGATATTTTGACATGCATCAAATCCGGGCGCACCGTTGACGACCAGACGCGCACGCGCATGACCCATATTGACCGTTCGCTTAACAGCGCAACGGATATTTGTTCGCGGTTCCGCCATGTGGAGGATGCACTCAAGAACACGGTGAAAATCGCGGAGCGTTGCAATGTTGAAATACCCTTAGGCAAATGGTATTTCCCCCCCATTACTATACCGGTAGGCAAGACAAGCGCGCAGGTGTTGCGTGAAAATACGGAAGAAGGGCTCAAAGAGTTGTCAGGTGAAATTACTCCGGCCATGCAGGAGCGTCTTGATTATGAACTCAACATTATCAGCACCAAGGGGTATGACCCGTATTTTTTAGCCGTGGCGGATTACACCAAATGGGCGCGCGCGCATAGTATTATCGCCACCACACGCGGAAGCGCGGCCGGCTCGCTCGTGTCTTATGCCATTGGCATCACCACCGTCAATCCGTTGGATTTCAAATTACCTTTTGAACGTTTTTTGAACCCGTTTCGTCCGAGTCCTCCCGATATTGATATGGATTTTGCCGATAATCAGCGCGATGAAGTGATTGCGTATGTAACGGAAAAATACGGCGCGGATAAAGTGGCGCAGATTATTACGTTTGGAACCATGGCGGCGCGGGGGAGCGTGCGCGATGTTGGCCGCGCGCTTGGGTTTTCGTATTCATTTTGCGATCAAGTTTCAAAAGCGATTCCTTTTGGGTCCCAAGGATTTCTCATGACCATTTCAAAGGCACTTCAAACCACTCCGGAGTTGTACGCGCTGTATAACCAGAATGCCGACGTCAAGCGTTTGCTGGATTTGGCGCAAAAGATTGAAGGCAATGCGCGCCACACCTCGGTTCACGCGGCGGGAGTGGTGATTGCGCCCACGGCGTTGACAGATTTTACTCCGATACAAAGGGAAGTTGGCGGAACACGTGTTACCACGCAATACGATATGTACGAAGTGGAGGAAGCGGGGCTTTTGAAGATGGATTTTTTGGGCATTCGCAACCTTTCCATTTTGGGAAATGCGGTAAAAATTGTGCAGAAAACACGCGATGTGGCTGTTGATCTCCAGCGCATACCATGGGATGATTCACAGACCTACGCCATGCTTTCCGAGGGAAAAACCGCGGGTTTGTTTCAATTGGGCGGCACCGGCATGACGCGCTACCTCATGGATTTAAAACCCTCCAACTTGTTTGATATTATGGCTATGGTCGCACTGTTTCGCCCCGGCCCCATGGAATCAATTCCGGAGTTTATCCGCCGTAAACAAGACGCTAAGCTCATTACCTACCTTGATCCGCGTATGAAAGAGTATCTGGATATGTCGTATGGCGTTATTACGTATCAAGACGACGTGCTGTTGACCGCCATCAACATTGCCGGATACTCGTGGGAAGAGGCGGACAAATTGCGCAAGGCAATGGGCAAAAAAATTCCGGAAGAAATGGCCGCGCAAAAAGAAAAATTTATTGATGGGTGTATTGGCAATGGATTGAATTCTGAAAAATCGCACGCATTGTGGAAGCTCATTGAACCATTCGCGGCGTATGGGTTTAACAAGGCGCACGCCGCAAGCTATGCGGTTGTGGCATATCAGACTGCTTATATGAAGGCGCGTTTCCCCGAGGAATACATGACCGCGGTGCTTTCTGCGGAAAGCGGGGATATAGAAACCGTCGCGCAGATGGTTGATGAGTGCAAACATTTGGGAATTGACGTTTTGCCGCCGGATGTCAACGAGAGTTTTGAATTGTTTGCCGTAGTGCCGCATGAGACCTCCAAAGCAAATAATGCTCTGCATCCGATACGTTTTGGTTTGGGCGCTATCAAAAATGTGGGCGACCATATAGCGCACGTTATTATTGAAGAACGCAAAGCGCGTGGCGCGTTTGAGAGTTTGGAAGATTTATTGCGGCGTATTCAAGACAGGGATTTGAATAAAAAATCATTGGAGAGTTTGATTAAATGCGGCGCCATGGACCGGTTTGGTGAGCGCGGATTTTTGCTCAATAACATTGATGTCTTGTGCTCGTTTAACAAAGCAATCCAGCGGGAGATAGATAGCAACCAAACATCGCTTTTTGGGGGTTCTGATAAGGGTGGCGGGCGTTTGATGCTCAAACCCTATCCGGCGGCACTTAAGGCGGATCGCTTGGCGTGGGAGAAAGAATTGATTGGGTTGTATATATCCGAGCATCCGTTTGCCGATTGGAGTAAAAGAATTGGGCCGCATGCGTCGCGCATCGCGGAAATTAACAAAGCGGGAGCGGAGATGGTAAGTGAATGGGTGGTGGTGTGCGGCATGGTGATGACTGCCAAAAAAATTATTACCAAAAAAGGTTCGTCCATGCTTTTTGTGCAATTGCAAGATGCTACGGGTTCTATTGAGGTGGTGGTTTTTCCCAAGACGTACGAGCGATACAAAGCGTATCTTGCCGAAGGTGCGTATGTGTGCGTAGTGGGCAGACATTCGGAAAAAGAAAATGAAAAGAAAATTTTGGCGGAACGAATTGAAGCATTGAATGAAGACACGTGGCCGCAAGTGCAACAGACGCTCAAGATGGCGCGGATGGGGCATGGTTCTGAACAGATGGATGCACGGTCAAGAAGTGCGGAGATTCCCGTGGCGCTTGATGAAGAAATGAGTGCTCTTGTCTTGATTACTGTACCCTCACAAGTGACACGCGTGAAGATTGATGCGTTGAAACAATTATTGGCGCGCGTTCCCGGCACGTGCGCGGTGCATTTGGTGTGGCAAAAAGACGGGAAAACACAACGCTTTGTGACGTCGTATAAAATTTTGTATACGAAAAATTTACACCGCCAGATTGAGGCGCTCATGGGAGTGGGGAGCGTGGGGTTGGAGTCACCTTGAGTTTTGTGGTAGGTTATAAAAAGGTTTTGTCATGGGGGTTTGCAGGGTAACAAAAACCAATGATAGGACCTTTACAATTAGAAAATACAACACAATGTCCCCAACGCAAGGGGATTCATCGGGAGCACATCATGAGAGGCCCACAGAACAGCAATGGCGGTTTGACACTCATTCCCCTTCCCGGATTTGAGGGACTTGCCGAACAGGTTAAGACTCACATCGTGGCGGAAGGAAAGAAAAAGAGAGAGGATGCATGGAGAAGAGGAGAAGAAAATCCCTACACGCCGGTAGATATTGCGGTTCCCAAATTTGATTTGAGAGTCAATGGCGAACCGTACATCCAACTTGGAAAACAGCACATTGGCGGACACGATTGTGTGATCATCGCAAGCGGTCCCGGCACCTACAAGCGCCTCGTCAAAATGTGGATGACGCTTGGGTACGTGGTAGGCCGGCATGCCCGCAGAGTCGCGCTCGTAACGGGCTACTTACCGCTTGCGCGGTCGGACAAAGATGAGGGAGAGGAAGAATTTGCTCTCTCCAGCCTGATGACGCATCTCACGCTTTCCGCGGCATACGGCAAATTGGATCGCATGATTGCTGTGGATCTGCATGCTCCGCAGGCTGTTATGGCGGCGCCTCCAGGTGTCATCACGGAGGTGAGTCTTGCAAGAAGGCTCGTCGACAAGATGCTGGAGGATTGCAAAAGCGTGGAAAGGCGTATTGTTTTTCTTTTGCCTGATGATGGGGCAATGAAACGATATGAGCTTGCCATAGAACTGGCAGGAAGAAGCCGAGACCTCGGTTTCCCTCTTGTCTGGGGAGATAAGAGGCGCCACAACAGCACCACATCAGATCTTCAGCGGCTTCACGGGACGGTCGAAGCACTTCATGGTGCTCTCGTACTAAGTTTGGATGACGAAATTGCGAGTGGTGGCACAAACATTGGCGCCGCAAACGCGGTCAAGCGACAGTACGGAGCCGCGGAGTATTGGTCGGGAACCGTGCATGGAGTCTTGTGTGGAAATGCTCTCCAGAAGCTCTCGGATCCAGCATGTTCCATAGATCGTATCTACGTTTCCGACACGATTCCGTTTGACCACAGGCCGGAGTTCCAGCCACTCATAAGATCCGGCAGATTGCAGGTCATCTCATGGGTGGAAGACCTCGCACACATCATCTACTACCACCACTGGGATCGTTCAATCCGCGAGCGGCGCTGACGCGTTCCTACATACAACCTTCAGTTAAAACCACTCATCTTCAAACCAAAGGTGAGTTTTTTATTAGTTGGGTTTATTGAGCGAGCTCCCACGTGGGGTCAATAACCAGTTTATCCCATGCGGTAAAATCTTTTTTGATGGCATGAAAGTATCCTGCGGCCGCGATCATGGCGGCATTATCCGTGCAGTATTTGAGAGCGGGTTTTATAAATTTTGTTTTTGGCATTTCGCGCGATAAGGCTGTCTCCATGGACTCGCGTATATAGGTGTTTGCGGAAACGCCGCCGCCCATAATCACCGTGCGCACTTTATATTCTTTTGCGGCGTGTACGGTCTTGCCAACAAGCACGTCGGTTGCCGCTTGCTCAAATGACGCGCATAAATTCGCGCGTTCACGCCGTGTTTTGAGTGGATGCTTTTGCAAGTGGTAGAGCACAGCTGTTTTAAGGCCTGCAAAACTGAATGAGTAATTTTTGTGTTCAAGCATGGGGCGCGGCAATGATATTGCGTTACGTGCGCCAGAGCGCGCGAGCGCGCCAATCTGCGGTCCTGCGGGATACTCAAGCCCCATCATTTTTCCCACTTTATCAAAACATTCACCCGCGGCGTCATCCAAAGTTTTACCAAGCAATTGATACACCCCATGTTGTTTCATGAGCACGAGTTCCGTGTGTCCGCCGGAAATAATCAATACCAACGCGGGCAGTTTTATTGCGTTTATACTCGGCGCGGTGAGCCAGTTTGCGTAGAGGTGGCCTTCTATATGATTGGTTCTGACAAGCGGAATATTCCATGCGTAAGAAAGCGTGCGCGCAACCTCAACACCAACGAGCAGTGCAGTGGCAAGCCCGGGGCCAGAGGTAACCGCAATCACGTCGGGTTTGATTTTTCTCAGTGTTTTTTTAATTATCGGTATTATATTTTCCGCGTGTTGGCGCGCCGCCACTTCCGGTACCACGCCGCCATATTTTTTGTGGATGGAAATTTGCGACGAAACAATGTTTTTGAGCACATGCATGCGGCCGTCGTGCACTTCCAAAAGCGCGGCGGCTGTTTCATCACATGAAGTTTCTATGCCAAGTATGTTCATTTTGAACGTTGTTTTTAATATTGAGTCAAATGCTTTTAGGGGCACACGAAAATTCTGTTGAATTTTCGTTCAAAATTTTAAATTCCCCCCATTAATTCATCCCGCACCAGTGGGTCAATCCTATCTTTTGTCCATGCGGGTTCCCATACCAAGTTTACCGTACCATCCGGTGAGCCATCAAGTTCGTTTATCACCCGCTGTACTTCGCTTAAAATATACGGTCCTGCAGGGCATCCCATTGAAGTAAACGTAACGTCAACCTCAACATGTTTTGCGTCCGGTATGCGGATTGCGTATACCAACCCAAGCGATACAATATCGCAGTTTAATTCAGGATCTTTAATTTGTTTGAGCGCTTCTCTGACAGATTCAGTTGTGTGCATAATCGTTGAGTCCTTTTTGGAAAGCCGTGAGCGCGAGCAGGGCGCATTTTTCTCGCGCGCCGCTTATGGGCACGTTTAATAACGTACGCATTGCGTCAGGTGAAAACATCCCTGCGTTTTGTATGGTTTTCCCCGCGAGCGACTCGGTCAAAAGATCCGCCGCCGCTTGGGAAATTGCGCATCCGTTGCCATTAAATTTGATATCAGCAAGTATATCATGTTCCACACGCGCCGTGATAGTAAGTGTGTCGCCGCAGAGGGGATTATGCTCGGTTGCGGAAAACGACGCATCGTGAGTGTTCCCGCGATTTTTGGGGTGCCAATAATGATCCAGCAATTCTTCTTGATACATGTTCATACGCGAAAGATTTTTTGTGCCGCGGCAATTCCTTCAATCAGAGCGTCCACCTCGGCGTGGGTGTTGTAGATGGTAAAACTTGCGCGCGCGGCCGCCGTGTAGGAGAGTGCGTTCAAAAACGGCTGTGCGCAGAAGTGTCCGCTTCGTATGGCAACGTGCCGTTCATTTAAAATTGACGCGAGATCATGCGGATGCACGCCGTCTACGGTAAAACTGATAATCGGCGCGCGGTCGGATGAATATGTTTCCGGCCCAATGAGGTGAACGCCTTTCAGCGCGCGCACGCGCTCAAGCGCATACTCCACGAGCGTTTGCTCATGCGCGTGTAGGTGCGGCCACCCGATTGATTCAATAAAATCAATCGCCGTTTTGAGCCCTATTGCTTCCGCTATGGGTGGTGTCCCGGCTTCAAATTTCCATGGAATGTCGTTCCACTCGGTGTTATCAAGAGAAACAGTTTTGACCATTTCTCCGCCAACAATAAAAGGTTGCATTGTTTCCAACAATTCCGCGCGCGCGGCAAGCACCCCTATGCCGGTAGGGCCGAATACTTTGTGGCCGGAAAAAACGAAGAAATCAGCCCCCATGGCGCGTATATCAACGTGTTCGTGTGCAACCGCTTGTGCGCCGTCAATAATAACGCGTGCACCCTGCTGGTGGACGCGTTCAATAATTCGGGCAAGGGGAGTCCGCGTGCCGGTTACGTTTGAAAGCGCGGTGAGCGCGACAATTTTGGTGCGGGCAGATATGAGCGCAAGCATTTGTTCTTCATCAAGCGTTCCATCCGCGCGCACTGGCGCCACTACCAAACGTGCTTTTTTTTGTGCGCACAGTCTTTGCCATGGCAAAAAATTAGCGTGATGTTCAAGAATGCTCACCAAAACTTCATCTCCTTCGTGGACATTTTCCTCGCCAAAACTGTATGCAACCAGATTAATCGCCTCGGTGGCGTTTTTGGTAAAAATAATTTCTTGCGGTTGAGCATTTAAAAAATGTGCAACGCGCCCGCGTGCGTCTTCATACTGTGCCGTGGCGCGTTCGCTCAAATCATACACGCTCCGGTGTACATTTGCGTACGAAGTGCGATAGAAAGCGTCCATTGCTTTCAAAACCGCTTCGGGTTTTTGCGTTCCCGCGGCATTGTCCAAATACGCCAATTCCGGATTGGTGGCAAGCAGGGGAAACTCGGCGCGTATGGTGTCTATATTACGATGGGATGTCATATAATGGTAACAATGAATGAAGCGCGGATTGAAACGCCTCCGGCGCGCGGCGCACAAAGTCATTAATAAAACCGGAAATCATGAGGCGTTCGCCATTCTTGCGGTCTATTCCTCGCGTTTGCAAATAAAATAATTCTTCATCGCCGACACGTCCTATGGTAGCGGCATGCCGCGCGGATACTTCTTGTTCGTCAATCTCCATGCTCGGTATGGAAGTGTCGCGCGCGCCTTTGCCCACGAGCAAAGTGCGAATGGTAACGTCCGTGCTGGATCCGCGCGCGCCTTTAACAATCCATGCGCGCGGTTCAAATTTGAGGCTCGCGCTGTTAAACAACACCGCTTTAACCGCTACGCGCGAAATACTGCTTTCTCCGCGATGGGTAATGGTAATGAGCGATTCCGTTTGATCTTCTTTGCCGATAACAATCAATCCTGTGAGCGTAAGTTCCGCTTGCTCATGCAAAATAATTTCCAGCGGTTCGGCGCGCATTGATTTGGTGCACAAAAGCCACACGTTGAGCTTTTCGCAACGCGCCACTTCAAGCGTTCCTTGGGGGATTTCATTGTACCAGATGTTTTGTTTCATAAACTTAAAATTATCCCACCGCTCCCTGCATTTCCAGTTGAATGAGTCTATTCAGCTCCACCGCGTATTCCATGGGAAGTTCTTTGACAATCGGCTCCAAAAATCCGTTGACGATCAAACTGCGTGCCTGTGTTTCATCCAGCCCGCGGCTTTGCAAGTAAAATAATTGTTCCTCGCCGATTTTGCTCACGCTTGCCTCGTGCGAGATGTTGCACTCGCGTGCGCGGATGTCCATGGTGGGGTAGGTGTCCGCGCGGGACGCGGCATCAAGTATGAGAGCGTCGCATGATACAAAACAACGCGCGTGCTCCGCTTTAGGCGCTACTTTGACCAGCCCGCGATAGCTCGCTCGTCCGCCGCCGTAGCTGACTGATTTGGAAATTATCATGGATGATGTGTACGGCGCCACATGAATAACTTTGCCGCCCGCGTCTTGATGCTGGTTTTTTCCTGCCATAGCAAGAGACAGAACAGTGCCGCGCGCGCCGCGCTCAAGCAAAACTGCAGAGGGGTATTTCATGGTGAGCGCACTGCCCAAATTGCCGTCTACCCACTCCATAAGTCCGTCGGCATACACGTATGCGCGTTTGGTTACAAGATTGTAAACATTTTTTGACCAGTTTTGAATAGTGGTATAGCGCACACGCGCGCCACGTTTTACTACAATTTCCACCACCGCGCTGTGAAGTGAATTAGTGGTATAGGCTGGGGCGGTGCAATTATGGACAGCAACATTGTTTGCTATGTAGCTTTCATCGTCGCGTACGCTAAAGTTATAAACAGTTTTATTCACCGTTTTTTTATGGGAGATTTTTTTGATTGGGACGTATGCAAAATTGGTATCAAGATAGAACATGGTGGCGCGTTTTTTTTTGTTTAATTTACTTTTTATTTTTTGTTCGACAAGCATTCCAAAATTTTGTGCTTGTTCTCCGCCGATGCAGACATTATACATAGGTCGTCTGTTTTCCCCCCTATCTTTTTGACAATTAATTGCTCCCACAATGCCAAGCCGCAATAAGATATCGCGAAGCTGTCGTACCATGTTTGGTGATACAGTGCTTAAACGAAATATTTCTTTACGACCATATTTTGTTTGTTGACAATAGTAATTTCCGTCGCCATTGAAAAAAGTATGAATTAGTCCCCTTTGCTTTGATGGTTGTTCTTCGAGCATCCATATAGGAATGTGCCTCTCAAATGCATTTTTGCCGAACGATGCGACAAATACACGCGCCAAAGCGGTTGAATTTACAACGATTGAAGTACTATGATTTGCTCGATAATGCACCTCCCTGTATCTATATTCTGGGAAGATTTCGTTGAGTAATTTTTTTATTTCATTAATATATTCACGTTCATTTTCATGAAATGAAAAATTTAGATAGTGTCCACTACTTACACTTCCTTCTGCCAAGTAGTATCCCACTAGACGGAAAAATGACAAAGTACTCGGTAGAGTGATGACGAAATTTTTAAAACCATGACGACCTCGTCCGAGAGGTATAGTGATTTTATGTTGGTTGGAAGTTTTTACAGTTTGATTGATAGGGATTAGGAGGTAATCTCCTTTTGTGAGTTGGTTACATGGTTTCCATTCTTTTTTCCAATGTGTGTTACGTTCATTTTTATGTGTCCGTCGTACCGTAAGGAAAGGATGTTCTGCGGTAGCCTGCATTTTTTGAGTTGCATCGCCATATATTTCTACCGAGTATAAATCTCCGGTGTAGGGTCTTTTTTGTATATGATATACTTTTTTAAATCGTCCTTTGTGTGTTAATACCTTATCCCCAATTTTTATATCTTCTATTGGTACATATTTTTTTTGAGTTACGACGCGAGTGCCTTTGATAAAGCAGCCTTCCACGTAGTGCACGTATGACCCCTCATCCGCAATGATGAGCGTGCGTTCAAACTGGCCCATGCGCTCCGTATTGATGCGGAAATATGCCTGCAAAGGCAATTCCACTCGTACGCATTTGGGGATATATATAAAACTGCCGCCGCTCCAGACCGCGGAATTAAGCGCTGAAAATTTATTGTCCGCAGGGGGTACCACGGTGCCAAAATATTCTTTAAATAATTCCGGATATTTTTTGAGCGCGGTGTCCGTGTCCAAAAAAATCACGCCTTTATCGGTGAGATGTTTTTGAATGTTGTGATACACCGCTTCAGAATCATATTGCGCGCCGCTTCCGGCCAAGAATTGTTTTTCCGCTTCCGGCACGCCCAAACGGTCAAAAGTTTCTTTAATGTCCGCGGGCACATCGTTCCAGTTTTGATGCACGCGTTCGTCCGGGCGCACATAATAATACAAATCGTCAAAATCAATTTTTGAAAGATCTCCGCCCCACGCCGGCAGAGGTTTTTGTTTAAAGATTTCAAACGCATTGAGGCGCGCGGCAAGCATCCACGCGGGTTCTTGTTTTTGCGTTGAGAGCGATTCAATGACTTCACGCGTTAACCCTTTGGGCGATTTTGCGTGAGCGCGTTCCGGCATGGCAAAACCGGCCGCGTATCCGGCAGAGGGTGAAAATGATGCTGATTTAAATTGTGGTGAATTGGGCATAGCCGTGTTCCGCGATATCGCGCGCAAGTTCCTCGCCGCCGGTTGTAACCACGCGGCCGCGGCTCATGATGTGCACAAAATGCGGTGTGATGGTTTTGAGTAAAGAGGGGTAGTGGGTAATAAGCACTACACCCATTTTTTGCGTGCGGACTAATTCGTTCAGCGCCTGTGCAATGCATTTGAGGCCGTCAATGTCCAAGCCGGAATCAATTTCATCAAGTATGGCAAAATGCGGTTTCAGCATCATGAGCTGTAATACTTCCATGCGTTTTTTTTCTCCGCCGGAAAATCCGTCATTTAATCCGCGTGTAACAAATGATTGATCAAGCCCGAGTATTTTTACGGCATTTTGCAGTTCGGAGTTGAACTCGGCGCTTTTAAATTCAATACCGCGCGCGGTGCAGAGAGCACGCAAAGAGAGCCGCATGAATTGCGAGACGGTAACACCGGGCAAAGCCATGGGATATTGAAATCCCAAAAATAATCCGGCGTGAGCACGCTGGTGCGGCTGGAGCGCAAGAAGGTCGGAGTCATCAAGTGTGGCTCGGCCGCCGGTAACCGTACTATCCGGCCTGCCCATGAGCGTTGCGGCAAGAGTGGATTTGCCACTGCCGTTTTGTCCCATGATTACATGAATCTCCTCGCTTTTGAGAGTGAGAGAAACTCCGTTGAGGATTTTTTGATCTCCAATTTGCGCGGAAAGATTGTTGAAATTAAGGGTATGCATAATGGTTAAATCAGAGGTGAGTGTAGCATGCGGGTTGGCGGGTGTCAATGTGGAAATAAGGCTAAAATGTGGAAAAATAAGGGGGCGGGGGATGGGTATTGACAGCACGTCTATTATTGTTTATACTATTGTTTATCAACTGCGGAAGCTACGTGACTGAAGCAAGACCGTCTGACTGGACGATCTTTTTCTTTCGCGCGGACTCCCGCGGGGTGTTCTTTCCATCGGATATCAAGAACCTTAGTAGCATGGTGTGAAAGGGTAATTGTGTCCAACTATGGCGTCTTCCGCAAGGAACGCCATGGAGTCAGTCATGCAGACCAAGAACAAGGGCATCACAGCCTTCGCCTTCGCCTTCTTCATCTCCAGCGTCACCAGCCTCGTCGTCGCGCTCGAGCGCTACGCCCGTCGTGAGATCCTCGCGATCGGCTTGGACAAGGACGGCAACGTGCAGATCATCGCCGCGGCCAAGGGAATCCTCGCCCGCGTCGTGGACAAGGTCACCATCGCTCTAGGCGCGATGAACCCCAAGAAGTTCCTGTACGTGAGCTACGTCGCCCACAACAAGGAGACCGGCCAGACGCTCCTGATCGCGGACAGCGAGATCGATCACACGAACATGATCCGGCTCGCGGGCCAGATCAGCGCGTACCTCATGGCCAAGCTCATGAACGGGACCAAGACGGTCGCCGACCTCTACCTCGCGACGGCGCAGAACTTCAAGGGCACCGCGTTGCTCGTGGATACGAACGGTAATGTCATCTACGCCGGCAACGCCTTCGAGCACCTCCGCATGCTCACCACCAACAACACCGTGCTCGGCATCAAGGAGGACTCGCTCTGGGCACGGGAGCAGGACGGCAACTGGAAGTGTCTCAAGAGTTTCGGCGCTCCGGTGACCAGCGTGGATCGCATCCACACCAACAACGACACGGAGGAGTGGACCACGGTCTACTTCAACGATGGCACCATGGAGCGCATCGCGTTCAACATGAATGGTCAGAACATCGTCGCAACTTCCATGGACGCCAAGGCCATCTCCATCGCCGATTCCATGCTCGAGCACTTCATGACCGTGCCCGCGGCCATGGTCACCGGTCCCAACAACGACTACGTCGCCGGCGTCATCTACGAGGGCTCGACCCCCACGGTCACCTACCTCGGGCCGAACACGCTTGGGAAGGTGAACACGGAGACGTTCGGCCTCAACGCGCCGTACGATCCCGAGGACGGCGACTACAGCCAGCTCGCCGATGCCGCGGCCGCCGGCTAGCCCACCCCCCTAGGCTCATCACGAGCCTGAAGATCTTCCAAACAGCCAATCCCAAACTCGCATAACCTAGGCGAGCCAACCCTATAGCAAGACGCAAACCCGTCTTGTTTTTTTATTGCACGTCCGTAATATCCCACGTTTTTGGCGCTCCTCACCCCCCTTTATACAGAAGCGCCTAAAGTTGACTTTTTTGCATATCTATTTTATTATACCCTCAAGCTCGGAAATTGAACTTTACGCAGGCAGACGCCCACTTGGATGCCTTCTTTGTTTAAAGTGAGATTCCGAAGCCCATCAATGAGTGCAATTTATCCGATTAGCAACAATGCAAAAGGGAACTGCGCTCAATGAGTTCCACGCCCTAAAAAGCGGGAACTGGAAAAAAAATGAAGGAAATCCGGGCTTTCAAAGGTACGTCTTCAGAGGCCAAGCTCTTCTGCAATGGCATCACTCCAGACAACCTTCTCGCCTTTGGGGTGAGCACGGATGGGACAAGGTTCCATGTGCTCTATCTCTGTGGGCGTGATGACGGAGAGGAGAAGAGCGTGTTCACGGATCGCGTGCCGGCTTTGCTGGACGGTGAGATGTATGGCTACGTCTCCAAGTGGAGCAAGGTCCTCTCCTCAAGCGGAGAATGGATCTCTATGGTGAGTCTGGACGCTCGCGTGAGCGGTGCCAGACTGGACTCCACTCGCTCTATCGCGGCCGAGATCCTAAATGCAATGGGGGACAGGTCGCATGAACCTTACGACCTGATGCCGGTGGGGTTTGGACTGGTCTGCCCGGCGGACACGGTCTTCAAGACCTATTTCAAGACCTCCGGCGTCTCGCATCAGGAACTCAACACGGACAATGTGTGCCTCCTGCCCGGCGGGCACGTCGTCTATACGTGGAATGTGAGGACCAAAACCCCCGGCGCTCAAGAGACCGCCGACGGTACGGTCTTTGCGACCTCGTTGAGGTTTGGTGTTTATGCCGCCTACCGAGTCAAGGACTTCAAAGGTCGGCAGATCATGGGTATGAGCCCTAAAAAGGTTCATGGCGGCAGTGCTGTCATCCATGTTGAATTCTCCGATTTGGGGAATGCCATCTTGTTTCTTGAGGTGAGAGACGTTGTCTCCCTCAAGGACTGCCAGATGGTGCAGACTGCTCCCGCGACCAAGAAGACGCGGAATTCCACCCCAACCGTTGCATTCGCCAGTTAGCCCGAGCGCGTACCATCCACCCGCGAAAAACCTCATAATAAGACGCAAAACCCGTCTTATTTTTTTGTTCGTTGAGCCCCATTAAAGCTAATTTTAGATAAAAATTTATCCACAGTATAATTTAAGGTTGACTTTTACTATATTTTGCCCTATACTTATGTGTCATCTGCGAATAGCAGGTGGATTTGAGAGCAATCTCTAAGAGCTGTGGAAGTACCTCGGCCTTAAAGAGATACTAGAAGAGAGGTTGAAAACATGAGAGAGATTTTTGTTTTCCCCAATGATGCTGTTGGAGTAATTGGGGACATGCCGCGCCGAGCCATTTTGGCGATAGGCATGAGAGATCAAACTCCGCGTCGGCTTCAGGTGCTGGTGCTTGATGAAGACGAACAGCGCATGCTTGATGAAGAGGGGCATGTGAGGGTCGCGCTTACCAAGTACGACCCTGCTCGTTTTTGGTACGCGGAGTATGTGGGATTGCACAAGAATGGACGAACCATCGGGGCTTGTACGGGTAAGATGCCTGCGGAAGTTCTTGATGGTCTGGTGCAGACGTTTGCTCCATACCTTGCTTCCAAGTTCAACGCGGGAGACGCCGTGGCTGATCTTTTGCTCGCCACAACCACACCGTCAAGGACAATGACGGAAGGCAGCAGAATAAACCGCACAGTGTTCAAGGATTTTCTGTGTCCGCGGTTCCTTCCTTCTGGAGGTTTCATTGCGGCGCGGGGAAACAACCTCTACGCGTGTGTCCATGGCGAGACGCATGAACTCGCACAGTTTGGCGAACAGGTGGGGCGCATCAACCGCGTGCGCCATGATGGAACAACCTACTACGTTCTTGTTTCGCTCGTAAGCGGACGGACAGAACGCATGGACATGGAGTTTTTGGAGCATGGCATTAGGTGCTCCAGACCCTACCCATATCTTGGGCTTCGGGGGATTGAGGCGATCATTACCGATTCCTCGAGAGCGTATTCCATCACCATTGCGGTTGAGGAGGATATTCCCATTGTCCGTATCCGTCACAGGCGCGATAGCCGGACAACAAGACCATTTCAGGTCATCACCGGCCTTTCCGCAGACGTGTGAAAATATTTCCCAAAAAACCTACGTTACGCTAACCCGTAACTAACCAATATCACTACACAAGACGCAAAACCCGTCTTGTTTTTTTTGCCTTGACAAAAAATTTAACGGTATGGTAGGGTAGATGTATATGATACAACAGATAGCCGAAAAACAATTTTTCTTTTTTACCCTGTTAGACTGGCGGGTCTGCATGAATTTGTCATAGCACAATTTTTGCAAAAAAAGCTCGCCGGAAATTGGCGGGTTTTTTGTATGCTTGTTCTTTACATTTTTTCTCCTCTCTTGTGTGTTTTTTTGAGCGTGATATGCAACGTGCATAGCGCGCACAAACAGGACACACAAGAAACATCCACAGTAAGATGAGGAGGATGCCATGAGCAAGACAAGTCATGGTGGCAGAGGGAGAGTCTCTCTCCACGCCGCTTTGGATGATTATCCGCAATCGTCGCACATTCCATATGTGCATACCTATGCTGATAGAGCTACGCTTGCAGGCAGTTCCGTCTGCATTTTGCTCGCGGATGACAGAAGACCGGATTTGAGCTTGTACCTTATGTGGCTTGCCGGGGAGGGTATTGGTCCGGAGCAGATTTATTGGGTTGAGCCAAACGGCGTACCGGATAGGCTGTACCCTGCAATCGCGCAGGACCTTGTGTTGCGCGCGAAGCTGATTGCATATGCGCATCGCGGAGGCAAGATTGATCTTTTTTCGCCATCCGCTGTTGCGGAAACATTCCTCGTTTCTTTGGGGTTGGGGTGGAATCATACCACCTTTCCAACGCCAGACGCCGCTTCTGTTGCGGATGACAAACTCAAACTGCGAAGTCTTGCGGTTGGGATTAAAGGTCTTCGGGACGTGTTTCCTCAACATCACCTCTGCAAAAGCGAGACTGCCCTGAAACATGCGTTTGGCAATTTTTTGCATGCGCACGATGGTGTGGTCATCAAGGATCCGTGCTCGGTGTCCACCGACGGCATGATCTTCACGCGGGACGCGGGTGGATTGGAAGAGTTCATTGCTCGTTTCTGGAACCCGCGACATGGAGCAATCGTTGAGGCCTTGCACCCGCATCTTCCTGTGAGTGCTGTGTGGGATCTCTCGGAGAAAGGGCCGCGTTTCATGTATGTCTCGCTTCAGTTCATGGATGGCGTGCCATACGGGCAGTACATCACCATGGAGGATCTTTTGAAACCCAATCCGTGTAAGCATCGCGGCAATGCTGTTGCGTCGCGCACCACGCTTGGACCGATTGAGAAACATCACATGGAGGCTGTTCAAGAACAGACACGCAAACTTGCAAGCGTCTTGTGGTACGGCACGCCCGGCATTGCTCCGTATCGCGGACGCATTTGTCTGGACTGCTTGTTGCTCCCGGACGGGCAAGTCTTGATAACCGAGGCAAACGCGCGCATCTCCAATTCAATGTATGCCTTTGGCGTTCTTGAGCAGGTGAAGCGTGGATTTGCAGGTGGCAAGGTGGTGGTGCTTATGTCCAATGAGCATACAAGACTCAAGTCATTTCAGGAGTTGCGCTGGAACATGGGATGTCAACTTTACACCGCTGGCCGTGGAGGGCTCATTCCATACCACGTACGCGCAATGCCAGGAGGCAAGTGCGGACTGATTGCGGTGGCGCCTACCTACCGTGAGGCGCTTGAAATGCTTACTGAAGGCGAGTGTCACCTCTAGTTCCTTCAACCAACTCAAACTAACAAACCACACAAGACGTATAAACCACGTCTTGTTTTTTATTTGACTTTTTTTGTTTTCTTTTGCATAATGGGCACCATGCAACGAGTGCGCTTCTCGGTGCATTTAGAGGCCTCATCGTCTAGTGGTTAGGACACCAGGTTTTCATCCTGGTAACAGGGGTTCGATTCCCCTTGAGGCTACCAGAAAAAAACTTTTCGGATTTTCGGTAAAAATTTGGTTGGCGGCGCGCAACGCCGCCCAGTGTTTTTTCGGCGAATTGTCGCCGTTTTTTAATTCCCCCCACACCACTTGTCCGCCTGTGAGGCGGAGGTTCGCCTCCCGCGCGATTTTAAAAATTCTTTATAGAATTTTTTGGTATAGTAATAGTCATATGAATGAATCTTCATTTCAAGGCGATAGACGGGATACTTCTTCTTTAGATATTTGGTTGGCCACGGAATTTAGAGCCGAACATGACCGACAATACAGAATCCTAAATAAGTTAGGATTGTTAGATATTCTCCCCGAATCCGGCGAGATGGGCATAATTGGCATAGATAACCAAGAGTACCCCATACCCCCTAGTAATTTTGTTCAAAAAAAGTTCGCGCTTGGTTGTAAAGTGATACCACGATTAAATAATCTTCTTTTGTTCGGATGTTTATGGTGGACTCACTCGTCAAGACACTAAACAGGGTTGTTTAAGAGCCAATGGTGGATAAGTTAATAAACTCATTTTGACCTTTACCATTGTACTTCATAATACAAATCCGCCAGTGTTCGATACTCCAGTGATTGGTGCGGACGCTTATGGTTGTAGAATGTAAAGTATTCGGTCAGTCCGGTTTTGGCTTCGGCGATGTTACGATATGATTTTAGGAAAATATTTTCATACTTTACGGTGCGCCATAATCGTTCGGTGAAAATATTGTCCATGCAAATGCCTCGTCCGTCCACGCTGATCTGTATGTTCTTTTCAAGTGTACAGGATGACCACATCGTGGACTATGGATAAAAACATATTGGACAGGTTTTAGACATCTTTTTAATACGCCGCCAGCACTTTCAAAATCGCTTTTGCCAGATTAGTAAATTCTTCTTTGGATTTTTCAATATTTTCTTTCGTGCCCGACTGATGATCCGCCACCAACGCCGGATCAAGATCAAAAATCGCCACGCCTAATTCCTGGCATTTCGCCGGAATTCTCCCGTAATCCTGAATAATTTGCAGAGGATTTTTCCAGCTTTCCTGAACTAAACCGTTGCGGCAATGCTTCTCTGACAAATAGGTTCGTACCCGCTCCGGAATCTTTTCCATCCAGGCGCGATGATCGGCGATTGGCTGTTTGCCATAGACATTATACGAATTAACAATATAGCCGATGAAAAGCGGGTCTCCCTGAAGCACGAATTTTGTCTCCGTGTTGCCCGCAAGCGCTTTGGCGGAATTTCTCCATTGGATCTTCCATTTCTCATACACCACGCCCAAATTTTCAATCCCTTGAACGCTAAACGCGTCCGGCAACATGGGCACAACAAAATAATCAGCCCCCAACAAAATCATCTGGTTCAAGAGCCCCAAGCTCGGCGAGGTGTCAATAATAAAAATGTCAATCTGCTCGCTCAACGCTTTCTCCCTCAAAAATCGGTCAATGGCGCTTGTTTGAAAATATCCAATCGGTTGTCCGGAGGCCGCTTGGCCGTACGCGGTAGACAACAATCCTTCGTAGACGGAAAGATTTATGTCACCCTTAAGAAGTAAAAATTTTTGATCGGCTTTAACCGGAATAAATTTTACGGAAAGATTTATGTCACTACCGCCCTCAATTACTCCGCGCAACACATCATATATTGTCTTCTCGGTTTCAGAAAATAAATTTTTTAGGTAATAATCCTCGCCCATCGCCAGACGGGTAAGATTGCACTGCGGGTCAAGATCAATCAGGGCTGTCTTGTAACCCTGATTGACAAATGAAACGGCGCAATTAAAAGCTAATGTCGTCTTGCCGACTCCGCCTTTGTTATTTACGAAAATAAGTTTTTTTGAGCGAGGGAATTTCATCACTTACATTATATCTAATTTTTTAAAAATCTACAAATATAAGCAAAGCTTGAAATTGCGCCTGCCTGCCTGCCTGTCGGCAGGCAGGGGTTGTAGGGGCAGTCGCCCCTACACCTTAAACCCCCTAATAATTTTGTTCAAAAAAGGTTCGTACTTGGTTGTAAAACGATACCACGATTAAACAATCTTCAATTTTACCAATTTTTTCCGAGATATTTTTTCTATCGTTTTTTTAGCTTGTCTTTTTTGTCTTTTTTTGGTATATTATTCTTAATATGAGTGAAGCTTATCAAGGTGACCGTCGGGACAATAGTTCTCTAGACTATTGGCTGGCCACGGAATTTAGAGCCGAATATGACCGGCAATACCGAATCTTAAATAGATTGGG
>Ga0075967_110_pt1 | contig 33911 bp, 22 predicted proteins | sample RifGroA2_FD_67993 | JGI IMG/M metagenome (GOLD analysis project Ga0075967, IMG submission 67993) | Parcubacteria (Magasanikbacteria) bacterium GW2011_GWA2_45_39
TAACAACAGTTGGAGGAAGGCCTTTAAGCTGTGCTCCTGTAAAATCAACAATCCCGGTTACCTTAAGGTCCGAGAGGGAGAGGGTGGTGGGGAGAGAAGTGGAAGGGACACTTGATTGTGAAGCAATAGGTATATCACTAAGACTCTCTGTCTTTGTATTTGTGCGTACAACCACCTGAACTGTTTCCGTATTCCCATTACTGCTTATTGAATCCTTGACCTTAAGTTTTTCTGAAAATGCAAACACTTTCTTTTCATCTCTTTTTTTACCCCCTGTATTTGTTTGAGCAACTTCCAGTGTTTTAGATAAGTCAGGTGTTAGCAATCTTTTAACCGAGGTATCTTTGTTTTCAGTATTTTGGCTTAATTTAGCAATTTTTAAAGTATTTTGAACAAATGTCTTTATTTGTTTTTCTCCAATCAAACTCTCAAGATTTGTCACAACTTTTTCAACAGGATTTTTCTTTAACAAGTCAAAAGTTGGCTGAAATAAGCCATTAACAGTACTTATAGACCCATCTCCTACGTTTTCCATTCCCTTGCCTACCAAACTCACGGTTTTTAAACCTGTGTCTTTAACACTGCCAAATAAACCCTGCGCTTTACCAACAAATGAAAAAAACGATTTTCTTGTTTTGTCTAAAATAGAGGGATCCTGCTTATTATTTTTGAAATCTTCTTTATCTATTTTAGATCCAGCTTTATTTGAATCATCTTGCGCAAGTAAAGCCTCAATTGTCCTATCTTTTGCTTGAGAATTATTTTTATTAGATTTCTCGCTAGAACTTTGGATACCATCCGTGACTGATCTCCAACCATCCTGTACTTGTGCTTTAACCCCATTTATAAAACCACTTGTTCCTCTCAAATCGCTTAAAAAAGTGGCATTCGCACTATGCAGTGGAAAAAAAACAAAAATTAAAAGGCACAGGCTTATCAATAAACCACGTGCCTTTTGTAACACTTTTTTCAAATTATTTGATTTCATTTTTCCTCCTAACCTTTTATTTTTCTCATGGATCATGAGAAAAGTATTTTGTTCCCTTGACTCATCTTTTTTTTATATTAATATTATACCATAAAATAAGAATAATTTCAAGTCCCAAAAGTGCTTTAATTTTAGCGTTTTTTCATATTCAATCATGGTGGGTCGGCCGGGACTCGAACCCGGGACCACTCGCTTAAGAGGCGAACGCTCTACCAACTGAGCTACCGACCCATTTTTTGATTATTTTGGTGCGCCCGGAGGGATTCGAACCCCCGACCCTCGGTTCCGAAGACCGATGCTCTAATCCGCTGAGCTACGGGCGCGTGTCTTCTTAAAAGAACCTTAAGCTTATTATTTATTTTACCAACCTTTTAACTTCAAAGCGTTCTCCGCGGCTTCTGTTTGTGCTTCTTGCTTGCTGGTACCTGTTCCTTCCGCAATTTGTTCTTTATCTAAAAACACACCAACAATAAAATTCTTGTCATGATCCGGCCCCCATTCTTTCAAAACTTTATAACTTGGTGTAATACCTGTTTTTTCTTGCGCCGACTCTTGGAAACGACTTTTGGAATCAATGTAGGCATTATTCTCTAGAATTTCTGACAATCTAACAACAATAAAACGATGAATAAAATTACTGATGACCTCCCACCCTTGGTCTAAATAAATTGCGCCGATTACGGATTCCATGGCATTTGCCAAAATGTACCATCGAGCTTTTGTTGATTTATCTTTTGATTCTCCTTTGCTTAAAAGCAAGAAATCATCAAAACCAAGATTCTTGGCTATGCCACCAAGCATTTTAGCGTTTACGAGGCTCGCGCGCCAATTGGTCAAATCCCCTTCCGGATTATCAAAATTTTTATATAAATATTCAGTTATGACAAGCTCCAACACTGCATCACCTAAAAATTCCAATCGCTCATTGTGCCCCAGTTCAAATGTAGTATGCTCATTTAAATAAGAACGATGAACAAAAGCCTGCCTCAAAATATTAATATCTTTAAATTTTACGTCTATAATTTTTTCAAAATCTTTAATGTCGCCCATAAAAATCAAATTTTAGCTGTTTTATCATTTTTCTTTGATTCCATAATATCACACTTTTTAAGCTTATTTTGGGCAACCTTGTCTTTATAAATAGCTCCCAAAACACCATTAACAAATTTACCTGAAGATTCTCCGCCAAACGTCTTAGCAAGCTCAATTGCTTCATTAATTGCCACTTTTGAGGGGATATTCTCCTCAAGGCATAGTTCATAAACGCCAACACGCAAGATATTCCTGTCTACGTAGGTAATTTTTTCAAGCGGCCATTCCGGCGCGTATTGTGTGATATACGCGTCAACTTCCGCAAGTTTTTCCATAACACCCTGAACCAAAGACAACGCAAACCCATGATCTTCCAAACCAGGACCGAACATGGCAAGATTTTGGTCCATGAGGGTTGAAATATCGTCTTTTCCCAATTTCTTCATATCCCATTGATACAAAGTTTGCATTGCTATGGAACGAGCAAGGTGTCGGTTGGACATGAGTTTAAAAAAATGAACAAAAATTAACGGGACTTTGTGATTTTACGTCCCTTGTAAGTACCACAAAATGCGCACGCGTAGTGCGGTTTAACAGGCTTTTTACATTGCGCGCACGTAGTCAATTGCGTAGGCTTGACGGCAAAATGACTTGCTCTACGTCTTTTGTGCGAAGAAGTTCTACGATGCCCTGGAAGTCCCATAGCTTATTTTTATGATTAAATGAAATATATCCCTAGGATAGCTCATTTCCTAACTTTTTGCAAGAGGCGGTACAGACCCCCTTGCAAAAAAAATAAAGCCATGTTATAGTGTTCTTACTTTAAAATTATCTTATTCCATATTTATTTTTAGGTTATGCGCCTTTACGACCTGTCAATCATACTTCACCCGCACATTACAGACGTTGAACTGCCTGCAACACTTGAAGGTATTCGCAAAGAGCTTCAAGCTATGGGCGCTCGCGAGCTTCAAGAAGAACAGATTGGAAAACAACGCCTCGGTTATATTATTAAAGGAAATCGTTTTGGACACGTTATTTATTTTCGTTTTGAAGCCGAAGAACAAAACGTGAACATAATCAAAAAAAAACTCAATGTACAACCGGAAGTTATTCGTTCAATGATGAGCATAGTGCGTCACGGATTAGCGTTTAAGCCTGTACATAAACCTTTCAGACGCGGAGGAACGCGCGACAACCATGCTCAATCTTTTTCTACATCGCCGGTGAGCACGGCAGAATCTATTTCTCCAAAAGAAAATTCCGCAATTGAAACTCTTTCAAAACCAACAGCAGAAGTGCCGCAAAAAGTTGACCTCGCAGAGATAGACAAACGGATAGATGATTTGATTAACAAAGAAACTTTCTAAAATTTTAAAATATTTTTATGACCTTGAATCGCGTCATGCTCATTGGAAATCTAACACGCGACCCAGAAGTGCGCGTTACCGCAACAGGAACATCAGTAGCTCAACTTGGGGTGGCTACAAACCGCGTATGGACAAACAAAGCAAGTCAGCGTCAAGAAGAGGTTGAATTTCATACTATTGTGGCATGGGGAAAATTGGCTGAAATATGCCAAAAATATCTAGGAAAAGGACGCAAAGTCTATGTTGAAGGAAGACTTAAATCTCGTGAGTGGGTGGGACAAGACGGCGTCAAACGCAATCGTACAGAAATTATAGCGGAAAATTTAATCATGCTTGACCGTGCGCCGGCAGGAAGCAGTTCCGGATCATTTGGAGAAAAGCAAGCTTCTAATCTTTCTCATGATACGCTAAACCCAACCGCACAGGTCTCTACTCCACCTTACGGCGCGAGCGACTCAAACGCCCCCATGATTGAGGAAGAAATCAAGGTGGAGGATATACCTTTCTAAATCTTTACTCATTATGAAACAGACAAAAAAACGTTCAACGCCTAAAAAACGCATACTCAACCGTCCTTGCCATTTATGCATTGCTGGCATGAAAGATATTGGTTATCGTGAAGCGGATCTTCTCGGAAAATTCCTTTCTTCTTTTTTGAAAATTCAACCACGACGCAGAAGCGGACTGTGCGCGCTTCACCAGAGAAAAGTTGCAAACGCAATAAAACGGGCTCGTGAAATGGGATTCTTATCATATGTGCCAACATAATAAACTTTAAATTTTTTCTATGCGGTTTACGGTCCTCCCGTGAACCGCATTTTGATAAGACCTCCTACATGAAATTCTGGGAAAAAATAAAAAATAATCCGCATTTGCGGAAAAATCTCATTACTCGAGCGTCCGTCCTTAAAGAATTACGCGTATTTTTTTCGCGAGAAAATTTTCTTGAAGTAGACACTCCGCTTTTGGTACAAACCCCCGGGCTTGAGCCATATCTTAATCCGCTTGAGGTGAAATTTTTAACAAACCGCCAAACGCTTGTACCTGCGCACCTTATTACTTCTCCTGAATTCGCGCTTAAAAAACTCCTCGCGGCAGGCTTTGAACGAGTATTTCAGCTTAATAAATGCTGGCGAGGCGGTGAACCTTATGGTGGTACACACAATCCTGAATTTACCATGATTGAATGGTATAGGGCGAACTCTGATTATCAGCAACTAATGAGTGATTGCGAACAGTTGGTACACTCTGTACATCAGGCTGTCTGTGACGCAAATAATGTTCCCTATGATGGGTGGCTGACCTACCGGGGCAGAAAAATCAATCTTTCCGCGCCATGGAAAAAATTATCTGTCAAAGACGCGTGGAACCAATATACAAAACTTAACTTGGATGAAATGCTTACCACGGAACGCATGGCGGAAACGGTGCGCGCCATGGGGCTCACCGTCGCACCCGACGACGAGTTTGATGATCTTTTTTTTAAAATTTTTCTTACGTACATTGAACCGCAATTACAAAAAGATATTCCACTCATTCTTTATGATTATCCTATCCAACTTGCGGCACTTGCGCGCGCCAAGCAAGAAGACCCGCGCTACGCGGAACGATTTGAATTGTATATTGGCGGCATAGAAATAGGAAATGGATATTCCGAACTAGTGGACGCAAATATACAGCAACAACGGTTTGAAATAGATCAAGCTAAGCGTAGGCAATTGGGTAAAAACGTGTATACTATAGACACTGACTTTATTGACGCACTAAAATCCGGCATCCCTCCTTCCGCCGGCTATTCTATTGGTGTCGACCGACTCGTCATGCTATTTACTGATGCGGCATCAATTGATGATGTTATATATTTCCCCGCGTCGGATTTATTTATCTAAGTTTTACCTGTATGGCCTCAATTAACGATGTCTCAAAAGACGTAGTAATGCGACTCAATGGTGAATTGTATTTAGTTACTGATTTTCAGCATGTCAACCCGGGCAAAGGAGCGGCGTTTGTCCGCACACGACTCAAACAATTGAAAACCGACAAGACTATGGAACAAACATTCAAGTCCAATGAAACCATTGATTTGGTACAGGTGGAACGCAGAAAAATGCAATATCTGTACGATGATGGCACCATGTATGCCTTCATGGATAATAGCTCTTATGAACAAATTGAAATCAACAGCTCAATGCTTGAAGGCAAAAAAAAATTTCTTAAAGATGGTATAGAAGTAATGGTGGTATTTTTTGAAAACGCCCCTGTTACAATGGAGCTCCCGCGTAAAATCACCTACAAAGTTACGCAATCAGAGCCGGGAGTAAAAGGCGACACTGCAGGAGGCAATGTGACAAAGCCTGTAACACTGGAAAATGGTCTTGAAATTCGCGTGCCGCTTTTCATTAAGGAAGGAGAAAATATTATTGTCAATACAGAGACAGGGCAGTACGTGGAGAGAGCTTAAACATTTCATTAATAAAAAGAGGGCGTTCTCTTTCGCGGCTGTGCAGTGTAAGCTATGCCACTCAAGAGAACGCCCTCTTTTTTAATTTTTCTATTCCTCCTCTTCAAGCGGCGGGACTTCCTCATCCGCGTTTTTACTCGCTCCGCTTGCCTCCAATATTTCCGGATTTTCTTTCTTGCGCACCTCTTCAAAAATTCTTTCACGCACTTCTTGAACCAATTCCGGATGCTCTCTCAAAAACATTTTTGCAGTCTCACGGCCAACACCCAATTTTATCTCTCCATACGCGTAGCTATTGCCACTTTTATTGATAATTTGCTCTGCCACACCAACATCCAAAATATCCCCCGATACAGAAATGCCTTCATTGTACATAATATCAAATTCACAAGTGCGGAACGGCGCCGCCACTTTGTTTTTTACCACTTTCACCTTAACCCTGTTGCCAATAATTTTTTCCGCCAACTTAATTTGCGCGGCGCGGCGCACTTCTATGCGCATTGAAGAATAAAATTTCAATGCGGTTCCACCAGTGGTGGTCTCTGGATTGCCAAACACCACGCCAATCTTGAAACGTGTTTGATTGATAAAAATCAACACGGTTTTTGTTTTACTGATGATGCCGGTGAGTTTGCGGAGTGCCTGACTCATGAGACGAGCTTGCAAACCCATATGCTGTTGCCCCATATCTCCTTCAATTTCATTTTTTGGCACCAAAGCCGCCACCGAATCCACCACAATCACATCGATTGCGTTGGATCGCACCAATGTTTCCACAATTTCAAGAGCCTGTTCTCCTGTATCCGGTTGAGAAATCAAAAGCTCTTTTGTTCGAACGCCTATTTTTTGCGCGTAATCCGGATCAAGAGCATGTTCCGCGTCCACAAAAGCCGCCACGCCGCCCACCTTTTGCAATTCCGCAATCACATGTAATGTAAGAGTTGTCTTTCCGGACGCCTCTGGACCAAAAACTTCAATCACGCGTCCTCTTGGCACACCTCCAACTCCAAGCGCCAAGTCAAGAGAAACACAACCTGTTGGAACCGCTTCCACCTGCATTCTCTTTGCCTCACCAAGGCGCATAATTGAGCCATCTCCAAACCGCTCTTTTATCTGACTGATAGCCTCTTCTACTGCCTTATTTTTCTCACTCTGAACCGACGATCCTTTTGCCATAGAATTTATTTTAGATACATTAAGAAGAGGTTTCTAACTTCTCCCCTTTTAATAATTAAGAAAACAAGATCAATGCAGACTGACTCCGGATGTTGGAACTACACTCACTTTTTCTTCCAATAAAATGTTTCGTACGACTGTAGTTCTTGCCCCGTGCTTTTTTATGGCGACGATAGTAAATGTATTCATACCGGGAGCCAAATCAAGAAATTCAACAAAATCGCCACTCGTACCTGTTATGATTTCTCTGCCATTTATCTGAATTTTTGTTTCCGGTAACGAATGACCAAACATTTGCACGATTGCAACTTTGCTTACCATGCCGTCTGATGGACTATCTATTGCTAATGGCGGCGCAGAAAAAATGTTCCGTGCCTGCAACCCCACATAACCAACTACTATAATCAGAACCGCAATACCTGCCAAGCGTGTCAAAAGCGCAGGATGCCACCATGTGGCTAAACGCTTTCTCAAACTTTGACGCACTTTTTTGTCTGTCTGGCGCAAGGGGCGTTCTTTGGTATATTGTTCACAAGCTTCTTGTTCATTGATCCCAACCAACCGAGCATATCGTCTTACAAAATTTTTTGCGTACACCTCACCGGGTAATTTATGATATTTGCAAGATTCTAAACAATCAATAAAATGGGGCGCAAGCCCAAGCCGAAACGCAATATCCTTGATAGAAAAACCGCGCCGCTTACGATACGCGCGCAATACGTCTCCTATTCTATCCTCTTGTGAAAGTAATTTCCCTTTGAAAGAAACCATACTATTTACAAAGATGTATCTTCATCTTCTTCATCTCCGTGGCCGGTATATGAAACATCCAAACCCTCATTGGAATTTTCACCACTTTCTTCTTCTGTTTCCGCAAGGGGTTCTTCCGCACTCTCTTGCTGTTTGCTTGGCTCGTCTTCAGCGCCACTGTCAGGTGTTGGTATTGTATCAAAATTATGTTTGCCTATCAAGACTTCTCGCGGTTTGGCTCCGTCCCCCGGGCCGATTACTCCTTTTTCCTCTAAAATATCAAGCAAACGAGCCGCACGCGCATACCCAACTTTGAGGCGCCTCTGCAAAAGTGAAGCAGAACCTTTGCCTGCCTGCATAATGACTTCTTTTGCGTCATTATAGAGCGGGTCATCAGCACTCGTGTCCGATGAGCCGCCAAACACCATTGCCCCTTGTTGGCGCGCGGTAACTTCGTCAATATAATGAGGCGCGTCGTCTTCTTTGTAATATCGCACAACTGCTTTGATGTCTTCTTCAGACACAAACGCTCCTTGCAAACGTTTTGAGTGCGACATGTCCGGCGGACTCCACAACATATCGCCGCGTCCCAATAATTTTTCCGCGCCTGATGTGTCTAAAATAGTTCGCGAATCCATCTGTGATGCAACTGAAAATGCAATGCGTGCAGGAATATTTGCTTTGATCAAACCGGTAATAACATCCACGGAAGGCCGTTGTGTGGCAAGTACCAAATGAATGCCCACCGCGCGCGCCATTTGTGCCAAGCGAATAATGCCGCCTTCAATTTCCGGGCCCGCGGTTGACATGAGATCCGCAAGTTCGTCAACAATAAAAACAACATAGGGCATTTTTTCTTCCATGATTTTATTATATGACCATATATCGCGCTTTCCTACTTTTGATAAAATTTCAAATCTACGTTCCATTTCTCCGATTGTCCATTTGAGAGCGTTGACCGTCTTTTGTGTATCGGTAATAACCGGCGTAAGCAAATGCGGTATGCCGTTGTAGAGCGGCAATTCCACACGCTTAGGATCTACCATGATAAAACGCAACGTGCGCGGCGTATGCTGAAAGAGTAAACTCAAAATGAGAGCGTTGATACATACGGTTTTTCCGGAACCGGTAGCTCCCGCAACCAACAAATGGGGCAGTTTGTTCAAATCCGCGACATACGGCTTGCCGGACACATCTTTACCAAGCGCAATGGCCAATTCAGCCCCCTTGCCTCTATATTCAGACGCTTCAAGCAGTTCACGCAAACTTACCATGGCAACTTTTTGATTGGGGACCTCAATACCCACCAATGATTGACCTGGTATAGGCGCTTCAATACGAATAGGGTGAGCCGCAAGCGCGTAGGCCAAATTGTTATGAAGCGCAGTGATGCGCGAAAGTTTTACTCCTTCTGCGGGCTTCAAACTATATTGCGTGACAGTCGGCCCCACGCGCACCTCGCCCATTTCCACTTGGATGCCAAAACTCTCAAATGTTTTTTTTATGGTGTACAAATTACCCTTGATATCTCCTGACGTTGGTTCGCTTTTTGAACTATGCAACAAACTCAATCGCGGCAAATCTTTGCGATATTCCTTGCTGGAAACCGTAGTGGGACTCATGAGAACAGACCGCGACGTAACAATCACCGGTTCTTTTTGTGTTGCCGTGCGGTCTCCCTTTTCTTCGTCATCGGCGTTCTCATCGTCCAAAGCGGCCGCACGCACTTCTTGCCCGCCAAACACAACGCCGCCATTTTCGTTGCGCGCATCGGCTGTGCTTTTGTACTTTATGTTTTGCCATGAAAGCAGAAACCCGCTCATGGCACGCCGCGGCCAACTCATTAAAGAATTCAAAGAAGTATTGAACAAAAATATCAAACCGATAATGCCCATGCCACCAAGCAATATCAAAGCGACCCAAATGCTGAATAATGAAACCAATGGATACGCAATACTGTATCCGAGCAAGCCCCCGCCGCCGCCCATGCGCGCCAATGTCCATAAATCTTCGGCACCGGCGGATAGATGCATAAGACCATTGACTGCAATGAGCAAGAGTACGAGCGCAATCACACGCGTCGCAGAGCGTACACCATCTTTTTGAAACTCAAGAGTAAACGCGCTATACGCGAGTATGATAGGCACAATCAAACGCGAGGCGCCAAAAAGCTCGGCAAGCATGCCGTCCAGCCAGGGTCCCGCGCGGCCGCCCAAATGAAAATAACTTAAAATTAAAATCAATGAAAAAATAAAAGTGGCCACCACCCAAAGACTCCGTAATAAATGAGGATTGAAGGATGAGGGTGTCTCCTTGTGGCGGGTTCGCATTTTGGTGTGTTGAGGTTCTCTTTGGCGTGAAACAGGCATTTTTTTAACAGGCATAAAAAATTTGAGTCTTCACTGTGGCTATCCACAATACGCACTTTATTATAGCATAAAGTATAACCTTTAGGCTACAAAACAATCCCTCCGCGTGGAAGGGATTGTGTATGCAAGCAATACGCTGCGTACGAACACCACATAGCAGACTAGAACTGTTGGTACGGTGAATGATCAAAGGTTTCTTCAATAATTCTCCGACTAACTTGGGTTACCAAGTTGATTATAGCCGCATGTATGCTCTAACGCAGCGTACTGCGGACATCACTACGGCCTTAAGTATAACGTTTAAAATACAAAGGGTCAAGGTAGCCCAAAACCTTGCATAAATGTTTAAGTATGGCTATAATAGCTCCATCGCTTTAAATGCCGCGGTAGCTCATTGGTAGAGCGCTGCCCTGAAGAGGCAGGCGTAGTCAGTTCGATTCTGACCCGCGGCACCATAAAAAACTTCTCGTAAGAGGAGTTTTTTATGTTTTATGCTACCTCCTTGAACTTTTCTTCTACTTATAGTACCATACCACTACTAAACTATCGGGGTGTAGCTCAGTTGGCTAGAGCATCTGCTTTGGGAGCAGAGGGTCGCAGGTTCGAGTCCTGTCACCCCGACCAATCAAGACATTGTCTTTTTTCAAAAAATAGAATATAATACAATCCTACTAAATTAATTATCAACAAAATGTATGCCGAATATTTTTGAATCATTGCCTCCCAAAATCGCTTTTTGGGTTGGTCTTGTTGGAGGAATTTTAGTTTTATCCACTATTGGTTTCGTCATTTTGTTAAGCATATTCCTCAAAGGAGGTTCTTTCGGCGGCGTCTCCGTCAAACCTTCTGACTCCGTCGCTACCGCGCCATCCCCTTCTCCATCTCCTTCAGCTGCACAAGCACCTTCTCCGGAACCACAAGCGGGAACCGTCAAGGCTGTGTCTGACGCGGATCATATCAATGGCAATAAAGATGCAAAAGTATTTTTGATTGAATATTCTGATTTTGAATGTCCCTTCTGCAAACGCTTTCACCCCACAGGTAAACAAGTTGTTGATGCGTACAAAGGCAAAGTTGCATGGGTTTACCGCCATTTCCCGCTTTCATTCCATGCCAATGCACAAAAAGAAGCTGAAGCAAGCGAATGCGCCGCGGACCAAGGCGGTAATACCGCGTTCTGGAAATTTACCAATACAGTATACGAACGCACCACTTCAAATGGTACCGGATTTGCATTGGACGCATTGGCACCGCTTGCCAAAGAAATTGGTTTGAACGAGACAAAGTTTAAAGATTGTTTGAACAGCGGAAAATTTGCGTCCAAAGTGCAAAAAGATATCACCGAAGGCACCGCCGCGGGAGTCAACGGCACTCCTGGCAACCTTATCTGGACCAAAGACGGCAAGACCAAGCTAATTCCTGGCGCGGTACCGTTTGAATCGCTTAAACAAGTAATTGACACATTGCTCTAATTATTACCTCTCAAAAAAGCCTCCTGTTTATGGGAGGCTTTTTTATACCGCAAACTCTTGCCAAATATGTCAAAATCAATTATTATATCCACGCGAGCTTGCCAATCCACACCTCAACACGTTTGTCCATTCCACTCCTCACTTGCGGGTATAGTATAATGGTATTATGACAGCTTTCCAAGCTGAAGACGGGGGTTCGATTCCCCCTACCCGCTCCACTTTTTGCCCGCTCGCTTCAAACTGCTTGGCGCAAATTATACACAGCTAAGCTATTGACTTTAAAACTAGGATTTGCTAAAATTCAAATATAACCTATGAAATCCAACCAAAGTATAATTTCATTGAATTGGTGGTGGGCTTTGCAAACTTACTCGCAAAGTCCTAGTTTTGCTTTGGTCTAATATATATTCTTAAACCTAGCCATCAAAACTCCTCTCGGACTTCGCGAGAGGAGTTTTTCGTTTGTGTTGATGGCTGGATATTTTTATCAAAAAATGTATAGCCACCAGCACGAACATCGTGCTGAGTTGTTCTTTCACAATCAAAAAAGGAGGTAATCATGAAAAATGGTAAAGCTGAAAATCTCGGCATTCTCTTAACGATCTACGGAGTCAACGTTCCCCCGTTTGTCGTTCTACGTCCAGGCATGCCTGAGACCGAGCAAATTGAAGTTATCCGCGACTTCTTAACAAAGAATCGTGGAAACACAGTTGCGGTTCGCAGTAGTGCGGATCAAGAAGATTCTTCCGGCGCATCGTTCGCCGGAATGTACACCACGAAACTTCGTGTTCAGGCTACCGAACAAGCGATCCACGCTGCGGCTGATGAAGTGCGTTATTCCGGAGTAGAGAAAAAGGAAGTCGTAGCTCATTACGCCGAACAACGAGGTTTGGTACTCACCGAGTCTGGTATATCGGTCATCGTTCAGGAAATGATCGAGGCTGATATGAGCGGTGTCATCTTCTCACATGATCTCGCCAAGGCCGACGGCTACTATGTCATTTCGGTCTCAAGCGGAGTGGGAGAGACGATCGTCGGCGGGGCTGCTAACGGCCGACTCATTCGGATCGCTCGCGGAATTAAGCCCTCAAACGTTAAGGATGCGTGGCTTCGGAAACTCATCGTCGCCATGAAGGCAATCTTAAGTCAGTCGATGCGTTGGTCACATCCCGCTTCCGCGGAGATGTGCTCGGCGACATGATTGACATCAATCCCGTCGAGTTACTTGGAGTGGCTCCAACATCGCTCGATATCTCTATCTTTAAGTATCTGTTCGCCGATCAAATCGTCGAGCGAGTACGACGAGACATGGGGTACGATCCACTTGGTGTCGGGCTACTAGAGGTCGTGGCGGGGAAACCCTACACGTCCATGCGCGCGACAGCGTTCAGCTTCCGTCCGTTCGGAATCTCTGGCCGGATCTACAAGCGAATGGTTCAAGTTTATCGGGATGCACTCGTGAAAAACCCGGCGCTTCAGAGCCGAGTGGAGTTCAACCTGTACGCCATGAGTTGTGGGGAAAAGCTCGAGCGGGTGATGCAAGAAGCACAGCTCAACAATGACGAAAAGTCTATCGTCCGAGAAGCGTTCCTACGCATTGATACGGTTTTCTCGCAAGTGTCCATGACACAAGCAAAAACTTTCGATGCGTTCGCTACTGCCTACGAACAACGCACCGCATCTATGGGCGATGCTTCGTTGAGCGGTATCCTCGAGCATGTTGCGCACGGCACGGAGATGTTTGTTCGTGTCGCGCGTCTCGCCTTCTACTGGAAGAACAGGTTTGAGGAACTCCATCCGCAGGAGAATCTAAACAGTCTCATCGGTGGACACATCCGTTCAGTGAACGGAAAGCTACAGTCCGATCTAGTGGCATGTCGAAACGGCACGATCGCTAGAGAGGAAATCGTTGAACGGTACGGACACCTTCGTCCTGGACAGTTTAGTGTGTTCGGCGAATCCTACGCGGATGATCCGAATACCTATCTGTTCGCTCAAATGGAACAGGCAGAAGTAATCCAGGTTCAAAAGCAGACTCACACGTTTGAGGATGAGGTTGAGTTCAAACACATCATAACGTTTATGCAAGCGCGTGAACGCATGAAGTTCCTGTTCAGTCAGTCGTTGCATCTCTTCGTAACAAAACTCAAGCATAAACTTGCACAACAAGGAATCTCCGAGTGCGATGCGTCTCGAGTGAGTTGGAATGAGCTGTGCGCATGTTTGGACGGCTCAATCGCTTTGAGAACCAACCGCGCAGAAGATGAACCTCCTGTTTTGTTGCCGGACGTGATAATTCCTGGCCTAACCGACCTTAGAGTGATCATGTTCAGCGAAGCCATGCCATCGTACATCACGAATTCAACATTAAAAGCACGCGTGTGTGTGCTTGAGCGGTTGGGCGTGAAAGCCGATGTCAGGGGTGCTCTCGTTCTTTTGCCGAATGCAGACCCAGGGTATGACTTCCTATTTCACTCTGGTGCGATAGGAATCATCACTAAAGTCGGAGGTCCTGCATCACACATGTGCATACGGGCTATCGAGCTTCAAATGCCCGCGTGCATCGGTTGTGGTGAGAGCGTGTACCAAAAGTTGGTAGCGGCTCATTCCGCCATTCTGGACTGCGGTACGCGACAGATCATCGTAATCGATTAACGCAAGGGTGGAAACTCAACAGCAGTTTCCACCCTCATTTTTTTATGGTAAAATAATTTTATGAAGAAACTCATCGTGTTTATTTGCAATGGTAACATTCACCGCTCCGTTATAGCGGCCGAATTTTTGAGAAAGATACTCAAGGAACAAAAAATTGGCCGAAGTTTTTTTGTTGATTCTTACGGCTTACAGGGCACAAAAGGAACTAATTCACCAAAACACAAACATTTCTCGGAATATCCAAAAGAATGGGAGGCTGCAAAACTAACCTTGCAGAAACTTGGTGTTGATATAAGCAAGCACAGTTTCCAAAAAATATCGGGGGCTGTTATGAAAAAGGCGAGCGTGGTGATCGCTATGGATAACAAAGTATATTCGACAGCAAAAAATTCTCTAATGAATCAATTTCCGAATTACACAGAAAAAATTCATCGTTTTTCAGAACTGACTAAGGACATATTGGGTTGGGTGAAATAAACCTGCGCCAATCCGTTTTGAGCGAGCGGGCAAAAATTTGAAACGGAGTTACTACTCCGTTTTTAGTTTTAATTACCCTAGATAAGATCTTCATAGTGTGATAAGGTAGAAGAGAGAAAAACTTCCCAACAAACAAAATTATACATATGAAACAAAAATTCAACCCCAATAAATACCGCCCCTTCTCTCTGGAGAGAAAGGTGGCTGAAGGAGAAGACAAATTGAAAGAGGTGACAGAAGACCGCCCCCGTTTCATCCACAAGCCGCCTCAATTTGCGCGATGGAGCGAGCAATACCATTATAAAAAACTTCTTCAAAATGGTAACTACACAAAAGACGAACACGGAGAAATCTTTGAGGAAGAATCGGGTATGTCAACATGGGAATTAGCTGATTTGGCAAAGCTGATGGATCATTTTCAATACGATATTGATTCGGTGTTAAAAATTCTTCCAAAACTCCACCTCTCTCCTGAACAGCTGAAAAGGGATGATATCCGGGATGGCGCGAAAGAACTATTTTGGCTTGAAGAAAATTATGGGGCGGGACTTCATGCACAACACACTGAAGCCATTAATACATTTGTCAAAATATTTGAACTTGAAGATGACTTAAAAAAAGTCGTATCAAAACGACTCGATTACGCAGTAGAGACAACTAATAAAAAATATGCGGAGGAGTTGTTGCAAGCGTTTCCTGTATTTGATCATTCGGAAATGAAAAAAAGGCTTGAAGATCAATACTACCCTACACCCGAAGGGCTTCAGGGGCGCGTGCAGGCAACAGAATTATTTGGAGATTCTCTGAAAGGACCGGCCGAAGAAATTTCTTTAGATAAAATCGCTGACATTCTCAAAGGAAAAGCGGAGCTCCTTGCAAATGACCTAAAAAAAGAGCCCTCTCTGTATTGGCAATTGAAAAGTTGTATCACGGAAAATAACAGACAAATGGGTTATAGTTCTGGACGTTGGATTTTAATTAAAGATTACAAATTTTATCAAGGAGCTGGCAAACGAAATTATTGCCGAGTACTATTTCTTCTTGGAGATAATTCCAAAACAGTAGAAAATCCTGATTTAAAACACAAGGCACTGGAAAGTCCTCGTCTGGAATTTCACTTCTCATGCAGTGAAGAAGATGCCGATAAAGAAGCAGGAAAATGGTCAGAAGATTTTACCACAACGAAAATATTTAAATTTGAGGGATTATATGTTGGAGACAAGAGACTTGGCGAGTACGGTCCCGGCGTACCAAATGGCCAGTTTGTAAGGATTGACGGTGAACAAACAGATTTTTCAGCGCTTGCTCCCCTCAAATCGAAAAAGTCCGCCTTAAAAGAACTCGCAGAAACGCTATTGGCCCCTGAAAAAAATTTCCAAAGCAGCCTAAATGCCTTAAAAGAACTGGGGAAACAATATGATCTCCCAACTGAAGAAATTGAACATCTTTCAAGAGCAGTTCAAGAATTTGGAACGTACATGTACCGAACAAATAAATCTCGCGTGGGAGATTGCTTAATTATTCCAAGTGAATTTAGTTCATTTTGTAGCCACAAATTTGGAGTTCACCTTGAGACGGCTCGATATGGAGAATACCATCCGGAGTGGGGATCTCTTTTGGGATTTGACTCATTCACCTTTTATCATGAGGTGGCTGTCTTTGCGAAACGTATTGTCTTTGATTGGACAGTCACACAGTACGCCCGATCTGCAGATAAGCCAATACCCTACATCTATGCAATAGGTGCGGAAAGACAAGGAATGGGGCCACTCTATAAAAGATTCGCCCTCGCTGATCCTAACGAACAATTCATTAATGACCCAGACAATCTCTTTTTTATTAATGAACCACCCGTAGAGTACGGAATTTAAGTTAAATTCCAAAACTTCTTTGACAACCTACTTGCATCGGGAGGATAATAAAAGCAGGGGCAACCCTGCTTTTATTCATTAACTTTTACGCCTATGCTCGTCAAAGAAATCATGAAAACAGCAGTGGTATCAATTCTGCACGGCACACCTTTTTCTGAAGTCGCAAAAACCCTTCTGGAAAAACGCGTAAGCGGAGCGCCTGTGGTGGATGAAAACAACAAACTTATCGGCGTGGTATCGGAAAAAGATTTGTTTAAAGCAATCTACCCCACCTACAATGACTTTTACACCTCGCCGGAACTCTATACAGACTTCACCAAAATGGAAAAAGACGCGGAAGATGTAAAAAACAAAAAAGTTGAAGAGTGTATGTCCGCGCGGCTCATTACCGCCACTCCAGAGACTCCGGTGCTCAAAATAGGGGCACTAATGGTCGCAACAGGCATCCATCGGGTGCCGGTTGTTGAGGGAGAAAAATTGGTGGGAATGATTTCACGCGGAGACGTTTACCGCTCAATTCTGCGCGAACATTTTGGCCTTTGGGAAGTTTAAAGAAAAGCGCCGCCATTCAGACGGCGCGAGAAACATGTTATTTCCACTGCAACGCGCACCACGCAATAGCAAGCGCATCCGCCGCGTCATCCAGCTTGGGCGCCTCTTTTAGTTTGAATACCATTTGTATCATTTTTTGTATTTGTCTTTTATCCGCGCGGCCGTATCCCGCCAATGTTTGTTTTACTTGGAGAGGGGTAAACTCCCTAATAGGAATTTTTTTTATTCCCGCCGAAGCCATTAACATACCCCGCACATGCGCCACATCCATGGCAGTTTTTTGATTCTTGAAAAAAAATAATTTCTCAAGACCCATGCAGTTAGGCTGGTATGTGTCAATAATCTGCGCTACGGCCGAGTGCAAAATCAGCAATCGCTCCAAAAACGAGAGTTTAGGAGATGTCTCTATACAGTCATGCATAAGTACCCGCGCATGACCACGGTCGCCCTCTATAACCGCAACGCCAAGGCGCCCAAAACCCGGGTCAATACCTAAAACGCGCATAAATTATATAGTCCTAAACCCCGTACCTGCGGGTATGAGGCGACCAATGATAACGTTTTCCTTCAACCCCTCAAGACGGTCAATCTTGCCGGTAATAGCGGCGTTAATCAATACTTTAGCGGTCTCTTGAAACGACGCGGCGGATAAGAAACTTTGAGTAGTAAGTGACACTTTTGTTACGCCAAGCAATAATTCTTCCGCGATTGCAAGATTTTTCTTTTCTTTACGCGCATGTAGATTTGCGTTCATAAACTGCGCTTTTTCAACTATTTCACCCGGCAAAAGATCTGTGTCGCCCGCATCGGAAACCAGTACGCGTGAGAACATTTGATGAATGATAATTTCTATGTGCTTGTCGTTGAGTTTCTGCCCTTGCGAGGAATAGATGTTCTGAATCTCGCGCAAAATGTAACGCTGGACAGACTCGCGTCCTTTGAGCGCGAACAAATGATGCAAATCAAGATGCCCTTCCGTAAGTTGATCGCCAATATTTACCAAATCGCCATTTTTCACCCAAATAGTGTACCCTGCCGGAATAATATATTCCTTGACGCCTTCTACCATGCCCACTACTTTAAGTTTTTTCTTTTCAACAACAACCGATCCGCCCATGGTTGCCAAAACATTTTCACCGGATTTCCGTTTGATCAGCGCTTCGCCGGCAGTTACCGTGCTTCCTTCTTTGACAAGGACTTCATCCACGCTCATGATACTGAAAACCGCTTCGCCTGGAGAAGTATGTTGAATGCGGATTACTTTTTGTCCGAAACGACCTTCAAATATCTGCTTGCCTTCCGGCGATTCAATTACGCGCTGTTCTGTTGAAACAACCTCAACCTGTCCGGAAACGTCACTCACATAAGCTTTTTTCTTTGGAGAACGCGATTCAAAAAGTTCTTCTACACGCGGCAAACCTTGCGTAATATCTCCGCCTGCGGCCGCCACACCACCAGTATGAAATGTACGCATAGTAAGTTGGGTGCCGGGTTCACCAATGGACTGCGCGGCAATAATTCCAACCGCTACGCCAATATCCACCAAACGATTGGTTGCCAAATCGTATCCATAACACTTTTGGCAGACGCCTTTTGGCAGACGACATTGCAAAATTGAACGCACACTCACTTCTTTAATTTCTGTTTTTTCCAATACGCGCATGTGTTTTTCATCTACCGATTCACCTGCTTTTATCAAAATCTTTTTTCCTTTTGGATCTTTTACATCCTTAACAACCGTACGGCCAAACGCGCGGCCAAATACCGTCTCACCCATTTCATTGCTATCTTCGTAGTTAATCAAAATACCTTCAGTATCACCGCAATCTTCTTCACGCACCACAATATCTTGAGACACATCCACCAAACGGCGGGTCAAGTATCCTGCGTTTGCGGTACGTAACGCGGTATCAGACAAACCCTTACGAGTACCGTGTGTTGAAATAAAAAACTCCAACACATCAAACCCTTCTTTAAAGCTTCCTTTGACAGGGAGTTCAATAATGTCTCCGGTTGGATTGCTCACCAAACCCTTCATACCTATAACCTGCGTGAGCTGACCCCATGTACCACGCGCGCCGGACTCAATAATGGTTGAAACGGAAGTGAATTTGTCCAACATCCCTTTGCTTGCGCGAGAAACCTGATCTTTAATTTCACTCCATACTTCAATAATCTTATTGTGGCGTTCTTGATCGGTAAGCAAACCCTCGGCATATTGTTCCTCAATTTCAAGCACACGAGCATCACCTTCTCCCAATAGTTTTTGTTTTGCCGGCACCAAAGGGAAATCGGCCATTGCCAATGAAAATCCTGATTTTGTAATGTACTTAAAACCAAGAGTCTTGATATTGTCTAAAATAATTGATGTCTGTTCTTGTCCGCCGACTTCAAGACATTGGCGGACAATATCTCCCAATCGTTTTGATGTTACCACTTCATTAAAAAATGGCAATCCCAATTCTGAAATTAACGCTTCATTAAATAAAATGCGCCCTACTGTTGTTTTGATAAGATTTGATTCAGCGTCAGGAAATTTTTTAAGATCCTCAAAACGCACGGTTATCACTTCTTGCAATCCAATCTTACGGAGTTTATATACAAGCTTGGCTTCATCAGGAGAATAAAATACTTTCATTCTTGAACTTTCTTTTTCGGCGCGCACCATGGTTAGATAAAAGACACCCCATGCAATATCCTGCTTTGGAGTGGCCACAGGCGCCCCTGTTGCAGGCTTCAACAAATTTTTGGTCGCAAGCATGAGCTCCGCGGCTTCGCGTTTTGCTTCTTCGGTCAACGGCACGTGCACGGCCATCTGGTCTCCATCAAAATCAGCGTTAAAAGCGGTACACACAAGCGGATGCACCTGAATTGCCTTGCCTTCTATAAGACGTGGACGGAATGCTTGAATACCAAGGCGGTGAAGCGTGGGAGCGCGGTTAAGCAACACGTGCGTTCCCTTAGTAATTTCTTCCAAAATATCCCAAACCTCCTCATGATCCCCTTCAATATAGCGTGACGCGCTACGGATATTGTGCGCCAGTCCGCGTGAAATAATTTGACTCATGACAAATGGCTTAAAAAGTTCCAATGCCATACGTTTTGGCAATCCACACTCATCAAGTTTTAATTCGGGACCCACAACGATCACACTACGACCGGAATAATCGGTACGCTTACCGAGCAAATTTTGACGGAAACGGCCTTGTTTCCCCTTCAAAATATCAGCAAGGGAACGCAAAGAACGTTTCTGACCTGTAGAGGCAGTGACAGTCTTGGTGTGGCGCGCGCTATTGTCTATGAGCGCGTCAACCGCTTCCTGCAACATGCGTTTTTCGTTGCGGCAAATAACTTCCGGAGCGTTTAATTCTTGCAAACGCTTCAAACGATTATTACGATTGATTACGCGACGATACAAGTCATTCAAATCAGAGGTGGCAAAACGTCCGCCATCAAGCGCCACCATAGGGCGCAAATCCGGCGGCACCACAGGGATTGCCGTCATAACCATCCACTCCGGCTCGATTCTGTTCTGATTCATGCTTTTCAAAAGTTTCAAACGACGGATCATGCGTTCACGGCGGGCAGGCGGCGCGTCAGTGGCATCTTCTTCCAATTTTTTAATGGTAGCGGACAAATCAATTTTGCCCAACAGCTCGCGGATTGCTTCCGCTCCAATACCTGCATCAAACAAGTGTCCGTAGCGCAAAGAATATTCGCGATATTCGTTTTCAGTCAATAAATTCAATAAAGTCAACTCTTTTAATTCTTTTTCCGCGGCCATAAAATCCGCATCCAACGCCACCACCTTACGATCATGTTCCGTGGCTGCTTTTTCCATAAAATGAGATGCGTCTGCTCCGGCTCTAATACTTATCTCCTCAAGTTTTCGCTTGTGTTCATTTTGTAAGGCTTTCAGTTTTGATTTATATTCCGCTTTTAACTGTTCGTGTGTCTGAACTTTTAAATTTTCATCAACGTGTGTGATGATGAAATTGTTAAAATATACCACCTTCTCCAAAGCTAAAATTGACATGTCCAACACCGTGCCGATCTTAGAAGGAATACTTCTTAAAAACCAAATGTGAGCCACTGGAACCGCCAAATCAATATGGCCCATGCGTTCCCGGCGCACCAGCGAATGGGTTACTTCCACGCCACACTTATCACAAATAATTCCTTTATAACGGATTTTTTTGTATTTTCCGCAGTAACATTCCCAATCTTTTGTGGGGCCAAAAATTTCTTCAGCAAAAAGACCGCCCTTTTCCGGTTTTTGAGTACGATAATTGATGGTTTCAGGCTTTGAAACTTCACCATAAGACCATTCTTTTATACGACCAGGAGACGCAATGTTGAGGCGCATGGCGTCAAATACAGCTTGAGGTTCTTTAAACATATTGGTATGAGATAATAGTGAAGATGTTTTAATTGGAAGCAATCGTACTATCAGTTTTGAGAGAAACGTCTGAAGCGTTTTTTAGGCTCTGATCCGCAATGACTTCATATGATCCCGCGTCAGTCTGTTTCAAAAGCTCAACATCAAGCCCAAGACCTTTCAACTCACGCACTAACACATTGAAAGATTCCGGGATGTTGATGCGTGTGATTGGCTCTCCTTTAATGATAGATTCGTACGCTTTGGAACGGCCAGGCACATCATCGGATTTAATAGTCAAAATTTCCTGCAACATGTTTGCCGCGCCGTATGCTTCTAATGCCCAGACTTCCATTTCACCAAACCTCTGTCCGCCAAACTGCGCCTTTCCTCCGAGTGGCTGTTGCGTGATAAGCGAGTAGGGCCCTATTGAACGCTGATGAATCTTATCCTCCACCATGTGATTTAATTTCAACATATAAACATAACCAACTGTTGTTTCGTTATCAAATGGTTCTCCAGTACGTCCATCAAAAAGTTGAATTTTCCCGTGTGTTGGCACACCAATTTTATTGAGCTCTCCTTGTATCGCTTGTTCTGATACGCCATCCAAAACAGGAGATGCGACTTTGTACCCTAAAGTGTTCGCCGCCAACCCTAAATGGGTTTCTAATATTTGTCCCAAATTCATACGAGAAATAACACCGAGAGGACTCAAAATTATATCGAGCGGAGTGCCGTCCGGCAAGACTGGCATATCTTCCACAGACACTATTTTTGAAATGACTCCTTTGTTTCCATGACGTCCTGCCATTTTATCCCCCACCTGAACCTTGCGCATATCTGCCACGGAGACCTGTACCGATTTAATAACACCCGGAGGCAACTTGTCTCCCGCTTCAGCGGAAAAAATCTTTACATCAACAACTTTTCCATGTTCTCCGTGTTCCAAATACATTGAACTATCTCTCACATCACGAGCTTTTTCGCCAAAAATCGCCCGCAGTAATTTTTCTTCAGCGGATAATTCCGTTTCTCCCTTTGGCGTAATTTTGCCTACCAAAATATCACCGGAAGTGACTTCCGCGCCAATGCGCACAATACCTTCAAAGTCCAAATTCTTTAATTTTTCTTCGCTTACATTGGGTATATCCGCGGTAATAACTTCGGACCCCAATTTGGTGTCGCGTACATCAATGGTATAGTTTTCAATATGAATAGACGTGTAACGATCTTTCTGAACAACACGTTCCGAGAGAATAATAGCATCTTCAAAATTGTAACCATCCCAAATCATGTATCCCACCAAAATATTTTGTCCAAGCGCGAGCTCGCCGTCCGCTATAGCAGGACCATCGGACAACACATGGCCTTTTTTAACACGATCACCCTTGTTTATTGTCGGATGCTGGTTGATGCAGGTAGACGCATTGGAGCGTACAAATTTATTCAAAACATACGTCCGCACCGCTCCATTGTCTTCTTTGACAACAATTTTGTCTCCTGAAACCGCCACAACTTCTCCGTCGTCTTGAGACAGCGCAACATGACCGGAATCCAATGCGGCTTTCCGCTCTACGCCGGTGCCAATAAGCGGAGGCTCCGGTTTAATACACGGGATAGCCTGGCGTTGCATGTTGGTGCCCATAAGCGCGCGCACCGAGTCATCGTGTTCAAGGAACGGTATAAGCGAAGTGGCAATGCTGACAATTTGATTGGAGGCGACATCTACATAATCAATCTGATCCACCGGTTCAATGCCCGGCTTGCCAAATTTACGGACTTCCGCGCGTTCAACTAAAAAATAACCATCTTCATTGGTAGGAATAGTCGCGGCTGTTGTTATAACTTTTTCTTCCGCAAATGCATTCAAATGTAAAACTTCATTGGTAATACGCGGCTTGAGGAAGACTTTCTCCACGCCGGCATCCGCGCACGCGCGAGCAGATTCTCGAGTAATTTTTTCTCCGGCGGAAATCAAAATGTTTTTAGTTTTTGGATCAAGCACATCTTCACGGGCAATCTCTCCGGATAGTTCTTTTACCGCGCTTCCGGGTAATTCTTTCAAGACTTTGCGATAAGGAGTTTCTATAAATCCAAATTCATTGACGCGTGCGTGAGAAGCCAAATGCCCCACCAAACCGATGTTAGGTCCTTCAGGTGTTGCAATAGGACAAATTCTTCCATAGTGCGTAGGATGCACGTCGCGCACATCAAAACCTGCTCGCTCACGAGAAAGACCTCCCGGACCCATTGCGGAGAGACGTCGTTTGTGCTCAAGCTCCGCCAAAGGATTGGTCTGATCCATAAACTGTGAGAGTTGTGAAGACATAAAAAACTCTCTTACCGAGCCAATTACAGGACGAGCATTTATCAATTTGTTTGGCGTAACCGCGGTAATTTCCATGGTGCTCATGCGGTCTTTGATGATGCGTTCCATACGCGCAAGCCCAACACGAAAACGATTCTGCACTAATTCACCAATCGCGCGAATACGGCGGTTGCCCAAATGGTCAATATCATCCGCGTCTTCTTGTGTAACATTTAAATGGATAACTTCTTTTATGATCATCGCGAGATCTTCTTTGGTAAGCGTGCGGAACGCGCGGTCATACACATCAACTTTATCTTTAATACCAAAACGTTGATTATATTTATAACGTCCGACAGGGCCCAAATCGTATCGATCAAAATTGAAAAACATTGAATGGATGAGTGAGCGAGCGTTTTCTGCGGTTGCTAAATCTCCCGGACGAATACGCTGATAAATCCCAATTAACCCCTCATTTTCAGAGGTTGAAGTGTCTTTTGCAAGAGTACTTTCTACATAACGAATATGCGGATGTATGTCTACATCTTTAAAAAGATTCGTAATTTCCTCCGAATTGCCATAACCAAAAGCACGCAAAATCATTGAAACAGGTGCTTTGCGTTTACGATCAACCTTAACCCACAATACATTATTTGCATCAGTCTCTATCTCAATCCACGCGCCTCTATTTGGAATAACTTTTGCCCCATAGTAACGGCGGCCGCGGATAATCTCTGAAGTAAAAAATGCTCCCGCACTGCGAATGACTTGGGATACCACCGCGCGTTCAACACCATTTATAACAAACGTCCCTCTGTCTGTCATGATTGGCAAGTCTCCCAAATATACTTCTTGTTCTTTTACTTCATTGGCGCGATTGTTGGTAAGTTTTGCCTTGACACGCAACGCCGCTTCGTATGAAATATTTTTTTTGCGACAAGTTGCCTCGTCAAATTTAGGTTCATCAATATAATAATCGGTAAAATAAAGCTCCAGATCACGATTATTAAAATCTTTAATGGGAGAAATTTCGTCAAATAATTCTTTTAATCCTTGTTTGAAAAACCATTGGTAAGCGTTTTTTTGAATTTCAATCAAATCAGGAAGTTCGCTGACGGTTGAATGTTGAGTAAAAAACATTCGTGGCGCTGTGGAGATTGGCTGGCGTTTGAAACTCATAGCATACCGCTTTTAAATAGATAAATATGAAAAAACAGCTAAAACAAAGGTCCCCCAGTTTTTCCGGGGGTTTAATTTTAACCTATTTAAGACTAGTGGGTTGTGTGAGAGAAAACGCAAGGATTTGCATGGTTCAGAACCTTGCAGGCAGTAAAATTTAGCTTATTTTAGCCAAAATCTTTACCACCCAATTAAGTGCCTTAATTATATATGAAAACTATACTTTTTGTCAAGGGGGAGGGGTGTGGACAAAAAGCGCCGTTGAAACAACAATTTTGCTGGCACAGGTAAAATTCTTGAAAAATTTTCCCTCCGGCTCGGCCCGTCGGCCTCCGCCAGTCCCTCGAAATTTTTGTTTCAACTTTTGTGAGAAAAAATCCAAAAACGATAGAGAAGAAAATTCCAGCTCACCATAAAAGCGATTGACGCTAAACGCACCACTAAATAATTAAAACCCAATTTCTCATTAAAACCCCACATAACCGCGATTGCAAAAAAATAATTCCACGCCGCGGTAATAAAATAACGTATAAATTGCGCACGGCTTAATCCCTTGCTTCCAAATGCCCACAACTTATTAAGCGTAAAATTATAGGACAAGACGATTATTTGTGAAAAAATAATCGCAATGACTGCGCGCAGATGCCCATATTCTTTCAGCAACCATAATAATCCGATATCAAGTACCAAACCGCTTATACCGATTATAAAATATTTAATAAATTGTTGACGCATTGACCATAGATGGCGCGCTATTTTTTTAACCATACACTTTTGTTTACGTTGCAATCGCTTTTATGCGCCGAATGCCAGCTGAACATGCTTCTTCTTTAAGAATTTTAAAATGCCCAATAACGCCGGTGAACTCTACATGCGGACCACCGCAAAATTCACGACTAAATGTTGGTGCGGAAAAATCCGCCTTGGCAACTTGTTCAGTATCTCCCACGGTGTAAACTTTTACTTTCTCACCATATTTCTCTTCAAAAAGACCTATCGCCTTCTTATTTTTTGCTTCATCAACGGTCATTATCTGCCAACTTACCGAATAATTACGCTTAATCGATCCGTTCACAAGATCTTCCGTCGCCTTAATTTCTTCTGGTGTCATTTTACGAGAAAAAGAAAAATCAAAACGAAGGCGTTCCGGTGTGATATTGCTACCGCGCTGCTCAACGCTCTCTCCGAGCACTTTTCGCAAAGCCGCGTGCAACAAATGTGTTGCAGTGTGATACTTAATACTCATATCACTGTGATCCGCAAGGCCGCCTTTGAACTTTTTTTCCGCTCCTGCGCGCGAAATATCTTGATGTTTTTTCTTTTCAGCTTCTACTTGATTATTAAACTCCGCCTCATCCACCAAAAGCCCTCGCGCAGACAGACGCTCTTGAATCATTTCCAAAGGAATGCCAAAACTCTGGTGTATAAAAAATGCTTTCACACCATCTACGCGGTTAATTGTTTTAAGTAAACCATCAGAAACCTTTTCTATTCCGCCAACATTTTCCAAATTATCCAGCTCCTTTAATCCCAATTTAAGCGCTTTGCCAAATTTGATTTCTTCTTGATTCATAGCTTCAAGAATAGATTCTTTGCGCTCTTTTAATTGAGGGTACACTCCTCCATAAGAATCAATTATGAGCTCTGCCAGATCCCCGCAACACCGGCTCGCAATGCCTAATTTTTGCGCATGGAATACCGCTCTGCGCAAAAGCCTGCGCGTAAAATATCCTTGATCTTTATTGGAGGGTGTCGCGCCATCCGCAATCAAAAACGTCGCCGCCCGCGCATGGTCTAAAATCATCCTGAACGAGCGCGATTCATTCTGATCCGCACCATATTGTTTTCCTGACAAATTTTCAATGTGCTTGATGAGCGGAGCAAATATATCAATGCGAAATATATCTTGACAATCTTCTATGGCAGCCGCAAGCCGTTCCAGTCCGCCTCCAAAATCCACATTATGTTGTTTCAATTTTTCAAACCCATCTTTGTTTTTTACATATTCCATGAACACGCTGTTACCGATTTCCATAAACCGCCCGCAATCGCAATTCACGTGGCATTTTTGTTTTTTACGGCCGGCGCGCACAAGCGCAACAGGTGACTCTTCTGCCCACTTATTGTGAAAATGTACTCCAAAATCCCAAAACATTTCCGTGTCCGGTCCGCCGGGTTCGCCTTCGGGCATTGCGCTTGGCACACCGGAGCGCGACCACCAATTTTTAGTTTCATCATAATAAAAAATATGGCCATTACCCATTCCGTCTCGCTCTGAAAAATCTATAATCGGCGCGTCAATGTGCTTATCAGCAAAAATTTTCTGCCACAATTTTGCAGATACTTCATCGCGCGGAATGCCAAAATCTTCATTGCCTCTAAAACAAGTAACATAAAGGCGCGCGGGATCAAGTCCAAGCACTCCGGTCACCAATTCAAATACCCAATGAATCTGTTCTTCTTTAAAGTAACCTCCCAATGACCAGTTCCCTAGCATTTCAAAAAAAGTAGTATGGCGGTTATCCCCCACTTCTTCTATATCCTGCGAACGAAAACATTTTTGAGAATCAACCAACCGTGTTCCTTGAGGATGCGGCGCACCCAAAAGATAAGGTATGAGTGGTTGCATGCCAGAGCTGGTGAAGAGAGTAGTTGGGTCATTTTCCGGAATTAACGAAGCAGCGGGCAGTATTGCGTGTCCTTTTTTCGCAAAAAAATCAATATATGCTTGCCGTATCGCGTGGAAATTCATACATGTTGAAATTAATCCTATAAGACAATCACGAAATGTCTTTTCTTGGCAATACTCTTTCGGGGCACGCAAAAATTCTGTTGAATTTTTACTCAGTACTCGCACCGCCATGGCTCCGCGAGTCCCCTCAAAGGTATTGCCTCAACGACATTCGTAATTTGCTTTTGCCTAAATAGTATAACCTAAAGGCGGCACACCAGCAATAACCGCTCCTCCCAGACATCGGGCACCGTCATAAAATACCGCAAACTGTCCGAGGGTAACCGCGCGTTGTTTTTGCTTAAATATGGCAACATTCGTGGCGCCGCGAGGGGCGTTTTTCTTCTCCCGAGCATTAAGCGCTCTCACTGTACCCTCAAACAACGGCTGGCGATGGCGCAATCGCATTGAACACGAATGAGGATTTTTGGGCGATGTGTTAATCCAATGAACATCCTCAAGATATGCTTTATCGGAAAAAAGCGATTGATTATTTTCTCCTCGTGCAACCACCAGCTTATTACGCTTCATATCTTTGTGAACCACAAAATAAGGCGCGCCGCCGCCTATGCCTAATCCATGGCGCTGACCTTCTGTATACCAGTAAAGGCCGTCATGGGAGCCAACTACACAGCCGGAAGTATCTACAATATCACCATGTTTCTGTTTAATTGTTTGTTGTAAAAATTTTTTTATAGGCACTTCTCCAATAAAACAAATCCCCATGCTTTCTTCTTTGCCGGCAACCGGCAATTTTGCGCGCTGCGCAATGACACGAACCTCGTCTTTCCAAATTAAATTTAATGGAAACAAAACATGAGACAATTCCTTTTCTTTTAGACGATGTAAAAAATATGTTTGATCTTTGTTTGGATCAATTGCTTGTTGCAAATAAAAATGTTTTTTTCTCTCTTCATGTATAATACGCGCGTAGTGCCCTGTTGCGACATAATCCATTCCTCTTTTGCGCGCTTCTTTTAAGAGAAGCGGAAATTTAATTACATTGTTGCACAACACGTCAGGGTTTGGTGTCCGTCCTTTTTTATATTCCTTAAAAAGATACGACACAACACGCGCTCGATATTCTTTTTCAAAATCAAGCGTTATAAATGGTATGCCAATATGCGCCGCTACGCGCATTGCGTCTCTGCGCTCATCTTGCCACCTGCATTCCCCCTTAATCCCCGCCTTATCTGACCAATTTTTCATATAAACACCGGTTACATCAAACCCCGCGCGCTTTAAAATATACGCAGACACCGCGGAGTCTACTCCTCCGGACAACGCGCATAATACACGCCGTCTTTTTGGCAAATGATTTTTTATCCATACCAAAAACGGATCATATAATTTATTTTCCTTTGCAATTTTGCGCGCTATGCGCGTACCCAAACGCTCACCGCGCAAAACGTTGATCAAAAACCATATACACCGTTGCGTATCATCCAAAACCGTAGGCGACTCAAAATGTCGTTTGATACCATCTTGCCCCAAGAGATCAAGCTTATCCGCGTCGCGCAAGACAAGCGCGCTTTTGTACTTATTTGCGCCATCGTTCCAATGATATCGAATGTTATAAAGTAATTCTTCGCGCTCATGATAGGTAAAAAATCCGGCTAATTTTTTATCTTTGATAAACCATTCTTGTAATAATTCAAAAGAAAGATCATGATGAGTTTTTTTCTTTGGATTATTAAAATATTCCGACGTACGTCCAACATCATGAAGCCATCCTTGGGCTTCGCATAACCATGTAGATTCATGTTCTTTTTGCGCTATCATGCGTGCGTATCGCGCTACGCGTTCAGCGTGCTCTATCCCATGTCCAGGTGCGCTTTTGACCTTAAAAAAACGCCGTACTTTTGTTTCAATATAGCGTATCGCTTTAACTTGTTTTGTACTGTCTTCTTGCAACATATTAAAAATTTCCAACTTAATGAGATAGCCGCCTAATGCGCTTTTGTAACGAAATTTTCAGATTTTTAGATAAAATCACTGAATACATTATACGGGTCTCAATAAGTGTAACTAAAAAACCGCCCCGTGTCCAGACATCTTAATCTGGATCTTGGGGCGATTTCCCTTCCAAAAAATCAATCCGGCTATTTCTTTTTAGTGTCTGATTCAGGCAGAGATTTCTGATTTTCCACGGGAGCAGGCTCACCACCTCCTAATCCTTCAACCTTATTCCGTATCTGCGCGTTACCGGGATTAAGCTCAAGGACACGCTTATACAACTGGAAAGCAGGGGTTTTGTTGCCTGTGCGTTCATAGAGCAAAGCAAGAGCAAACAAAGCGTCTGAATAGTTTGGATTAAGCGCTATGGCACGACGCCAAGCAAGTTCCGAGAGCGGCCAATCATTGTCTTTGTGACGATTAAAATAATAACGTCCTGTCTGAAAAACATATGTCGCGTCATTTCTGCCGATTGGCAATCCACGCTCCATGGTTTCTATTGCTTTATCTATGTTATTTTGCGCTTCATAGGTAGCGGCAAGCAATACATATCCTTGTAACATATCCGGCTTGAACCCTATAGCTTTCTCAAAGTCATCTTTTGCCTCACTATAACGGCGTTCCATGAGTTTTGCGTTGCCAAGACCAATATAGAAGGTAGGGTTGGTGGGCTCAAGAGTGATAGCTCGTTCAAGAGAAGAAATTAACCAGTTATTTGCCTCTGGCGCCACCCCGCGCGCGTTTGCATACATGGTAGCCAAAGATTCCCATGTGGCAACGCTTTGGGGAGATTTGTCACTTGCGGCTTTGGCTGCGTTAACAGCCGCGGAAACAAGTTGCGCAACTTGATTTGGATCTTGTGTAGAGCTTGCAACTTCTTGCGCCTTAACCAAAAATGCTTCTGCTGTTGTTAGGTAAAAAGGAACGCGATTGGGATTGTATTGAATAGCTTTTTGCAATTGAGCCATACGGTCAAGCCCTTCTTGCCCTGTTGTTGGTCTGACAAGAGCTTTTGCGTATATCATTTCAGCAGTGTAAAAACGGCCTAAGTAAATACCCAACACCAAGATGCTTGTAAAGACAAGAATAAAAGCAAAGGAAGTGACGATGCTGTATTGTGGAGAGGTTTTGAGAGAGATGGTTGTTTCAGGCAGTTCCCCTTTGGAAAGATGCACGGCCGCTCGAATCATAAGGCCTAAAAAGAGCCAGAACAAAAGCCATACTGCCGCGCCAAAATTCACTACAAAAAATGCCACAACCAGCGTAAGCCACCCCGCTGTCAAACCCCAAAAAATAAGAGGAGAATCTTGCAAAGCTGCTATTTGAGCAAACACAACTTTTTTCTTTCTATTTATTACCACTTGCTTAAGCCATGTGTTGATAATCAACCCCAGACCTAATAATAAAATGACTAAAAATGAGAGGATACCCAAAACTCCCGTAGACATTCCCCACTCCATGGCGCTGCTATATGGTTGGCGGAAACGAACATTCCAAGCAAAATTGTTGTTTAGTCCGCTCGGACGGAATTGTGAAAAATCATATCCAAAAGTTGAGGGTCCGGATCCAAATAAAAAATATCGGGCGTTATAGGTAATAGTGTCTTTAAACATTCCATAAGAAGTAGATGGGCCGAGTGAAACTTCCAAAGGAAGTTTGGCTGTCAAAAATTGAGGTACGCCTAAAAGCACAAATAGCACCCCCGCCACAAACAAAGCAAACGCCACAGAAGTCCATGCGGTGCGCACCTCGCTGGCATGGCTCACCAAAAATACAATGAGCAAAATTAAAGCGACGGTAAATATAATCCACAAAATCTTAAAACCAATCATTACAACACCTGCAAGAGATACCAAAAAGACTAAAAATGTGAAAACATCCGAACCGATATTTTGTTTTTTAACAGCCAAAGTGGCCAGACTCAAAAGACACAAGATAGTGAGAAAAATACCGAACAAACTATTAGAGATATTTAACGTGTTGAATTGAGGCAAAAATCCGTATGTTGCCGTCCACAAACCGCTTGCTCGAGAGATAAAAAACAGGGCTGAAATAAACCCGGAGGCAAAAAGGGTCTGAATAAAATTTAACACTCCTTTTATATGCCCAACCTCCTGAACAAGCAAAAAATAAAAAATTAGGAACGCGGTAACATTTAAAAAATTAAGGCTTGTAAGCGTAAAATCTCCAAAAAAACTAATATAACGATCCTGTGAAATAATGCTGGTCAAAAGAACAATTCCCCATAAGACGATAAGAGGTATGTCAAGCGGCGTCCGTTTAAAAACAAAAGTCTTAAGAATTACTCCTCTGCTAATCCACGCAAACAAAGCAAGGAAAACGCAAACGTAAAGCAAAAAATATTTGTTGAGTTCAACAGTCTCAACTGTAAAAGGCAAGAAGAAAAGCGGGATTAAAAACACAGCAACGTAAAGTAGCGCCGAAGTGGCGCGTTTTAAAAAGAGCGTAAAAGAAGTTTCCATACTATAAAAAGAAAATAAACAAAGATAAAAAAATAATTTATATGATTTACTGCACGCCTTTTTGAGAGAAGAGCAATTTATCTACTAACACTTACAGTATAGCACAAAAGGATCTGATTGTGATATCAGACCCCTGTGTATAATTTTTTTATTGGTTCCCCCTCTGCCTCCTTCATGTTAATTCCCAAGAAGTATTTAATTGCTTGTTGATCCCGTACCTACCGGCTCCGCTACAGGTGTTTCAACTTCTTTTTCAGTCACAGGCTCAAGAGAAGGCGTTTTAACTTCTTCAGGTTGTTTAACCTCTGTCTTTTCAGTCTTCTGTTCTTCTGAAGTTTTTGGTGTTGATTGAGTTGGTTCTGCTGGAGTTGAAACAGTAGAGGCAACACTCTGTTGACTGGCAGACTGATCTTGGGCTGAAGTATTGTCAGAAGAAGCATCTGCTGTATTAACCAACCAATAGTCAAAGGTTATATCTTGTGCCGCTTGACTACTCAAAGATATTGTAAACTTGCCATTCTGTTGATTGGAAATCCACCAAAAAGAGTTGGGGTTGCCACGGAAAGTGACAAATATCTTGCTGTCTTGCTTGACTCCGTCATTTGAAATATCTATGTATGTCTGACCGCTCTTAATTACCGCACTGCCAATTGTTGACTTGTTGTCTTGCTGATCTTTTTCTATTACCAATTCTTTTGTCTGGACCTTATCAGCTTTGATGTTCTTGGCAACCAAGTTGCCTGAACTGTCAATTGACCATGTACCGTTCTTGGATTTGAGCCCTGCAATGTTGATGATGGATTGTCCGGCCATGTCCAAATTGCCTGTCTGAACCAAGTTTCCTTTGCTGTCTGCAACAACGCTCAATGTGGTTGCTTTTGCGGCTACGGAGCCAGACACATATCCTTTGTTGATCATTACAATTATTCTACCTTCGCCGCTTGTTAAGGATTCAAGAGCCATACCCACCAAACTCGCCGCCTCACCTGATTCTGGGTCATATTTCATTGCATACCCAGATTTTGACGCGGTAACCAAGTAGTCACCCACCGCAATGGGACCATTTTCTGTAGTAACTTTGGTGCGTACCAAACCAGCAAGACCAAGTGCTACACGATTTTCCCCAAATGAGCCGGCAATAAATATTGCTGAATCTGAAATTACACCGGCAACATTTTTAGAATATGCAACTTCTGATTTTCTAAAATGATTACCATTGTTGGTGTCAACAACCAAGACATCCCCCGCTTCCGCGCTCTGGTCATCTGACAGCTTAACGTATTCCGCAAAGTCTGCATAAGAGGTAGTACCACTTGCAAAAAATCCTGAAGCATAGATATTTCCACCTGCGGCAATTGCTACTTTAGTTGCGCCATTATTCTGAAAGGCCGCAAGAAGTCTCGTTTCAAGTGGAGCTGTTCCAGTTTGTGTTAGACCACTAGCAGAACCTGATTTTGTATCAAATGCAAAACCTGCCGCACCGTCAACATCTGTAACATATGACGTTATTGTGTTAGTTGAAACCTGACTTGTACTCACCCCCGCGCCCCATGAAGCAGTACTGGTTGAAAATGAAAACTCCATAATGGCTTGCGTACCTGTTGCCATTTGGAATAAAATAGGTTTGTTAGGAATGTTTAAATTTGTAATATCATTCATGTATTTTAACGTGAACATTGGTGTCTGACCAAACGCTCCAA
>Ga0075967_108_pt1 | contig 32556 bp, 26 predicted proteins | sample RifGroA2_FD_67993 | JGI IMG/M metagenome (GOLD analysis project Ga0075967, IMG submission 67993) | Parcubacteria (Magasanikbacteria) bacterium GW2011_GWA2_45_39
CGCTTCAGTAGATCGGTGGGAAGTAGCAAGGAAGTGGCTGGCAAGCAAAATGAGAATTGTTGGGCTCTTTGATCTCCCCCCAAATATTTTTGCAGAAACAGGGGTAAATACTACTATCGTTGTAGGGTATAAACCCACTGATGATGAGCTAATAAAATTGAACAAAAATGGATACGAGGTTTTTGTAAAAGATATTCAACGTATTGGATATGAGGTTAGAACATCTAACAGGGTTAAGTTTTTTAATCCAGTCTATAAAATAGATGAGAATAATTTTGAAATTGTTATTAACGACCAAGGAGAATCTGTTCTTGATGAAGAATTTACGGAGACAATTAATGATTTTAGAAAGTGGGCACTTTCCCAAGAAGAAACTCTAAAGAAACTGTTTCTAAAATAACATGCGATATATTGATACCCCACAAAAAATAAATATTTTCGAGATTTTGGGCAATAAGGCATCCTTCTCTCCTCATAATTATAAAAAGGTCATCTTTGGCGGTAAAAAATCTAAGACTGTTCGAGATTTTCTTTCTAGCGACCTGATAAATGGTGAGGAAGTAGGATCTGATGCATACATACGGAAATCTTATAAATATTTTATAAGGAATAAAGCCCTACAGCAGGATAGTTTTTTGTTAAACCTGTCTAGCGACAGTATTATTCCAATTCTGCCAAGTAAATTTGTCGATCTTAAACTCAAAGAGGGTGACTTAATAATATCGAAGGACTCAAATATTGGAGAAACTATTATTTTGGATAAAGACTATCCCGACCACATGTTGTCGGGCGGTTTGTATAAGTTACCTGTAGAGATTAATAAATATTATTTATTTGCTTTCCTGAAGCATAATTTTTTTAGAACGCAGTTAAATTTCCTTGTCTCGAAAGGAGCAACAATATTACATGCAAAAAAATTATTTCTTGATTGCCTAATACCCATCCCAGATCAAAAGAATTCTGATCAAGTAATTACATATTTAGAAACTATAGTTAGACTCGCAATCAATAAAGAAAAGAAGATTAAAGAAAATGAAACTAGGATATTCACTATTATTCAGAAAGAAATTTCTTCAAACCAAGTAAAGAAAGATTTTAGGTATCAATTCCCCGATCTTCAACAAATACTTTTAACATCTAGGATTGATGCCGGATTTTATTGTGAAGATTATATAAAAAAGCAGTTCTCTATTAAAAATTATGCAGACGGTGCGGGAACAATTGAGGATTGGAATTTTGAAATTGGCCGAGGGCAAAATCTACAAGTATCAGCAATCGGAGTAATTCAAGAAAACTTTCCCCTATACTGGAGGGAGACATTATATTTTCAGCAGAAGGTTCGGTCGGTAAGTGTATGATGTTTGCAAATCCTAGGGAGCGCACACTAACAAATATTCACGGAATTGTACTCAACAAAAAAGATCATAATAAGATTGAAAGTGCTTTCGTATGTTGTTTTTTACGCTTCCTTCGTAACCTTGGGGTTTTAGACTACATATCCGTCGGGGGCCAAGGCGGAAGTTTGGCGATGAAATATTGGTCAGAGTTAAAAATTCCTTTTTTCTCCGAGGCGAAACAGCAAGAAATAGCAAAATACTACTATAACCCTGTTGAATATAAAATCCATAATAAAGACTTAGAATCGCTCGAGAATCAAGATCTTAATTTAAATGAAGAAATTGGAATTTTGCAATTAGATGAGCAAGTAAAAGTTCTAAAAGAGAAAATACATGATATTGTTGATACCATTATTAATGGGGATGAGGTAAAAATTGACCTTAATTTTACGGATAGTTTTTAGTTTATTGAGTAGTCCACTGCATTTCGCCCCTTATCCGATTTTGGTTTAGGTGTCTCAAACCATTCTGGATGAACTTTGTAAATTGCCCGTAATTCCTTTATACTTTTATCAATAATCGCAAAACTTAGCCGTGTTCTCGGTTCAAAGTTGCGGACATCGTCCCCGCCATGAAATAAAAAAATCGCCGTCAACGGCGATTTTTTATTTCCAAATTCAACTTTTTTCATTCAACTTTTTTCAACTCCATCATATTGATCCCGCCGGACTTCCCCACAGAACTGCCTGCCAACAAGACGATTCTATTGCCTTTTTTAACAATCTTCTGCGCTTTAAGATATTCAAGGGATCGACGCGCCAATTCATCCGGCGTCTCGCATTTTTTGACTACAAACGGACGCACTCCCCACGAAAGATTCAATTGCCGGCACACGCGCTCGTTATTGGTGGCAACGTAAACAGAAATCTCGGAACGAAAACTGCTCAACTGTCTGCCTGTGGCGCCTGAAAGCGATGACGCCACCAGCGCAGTCACCTTTGCTTCTTCCGCCAAAATACGCGCGAGTTTTGTAAATACTCCGTCAGGCCTATTATTGGCAATAAGCGATGCAAGCGATACGTCGTCAAAATGCGATCTTTCAGTACGCGCGCAAATACGCGCCATCATTTTGACCGCTTGCAAAGGATACTCACCGCTGGCAGTCTCACCGGAAAGCATAATCGCATCCGTGTGATCTATCACCGCATTGGCAACATCAGAAACTTCTGCTCGTGTTGGGCGTGGAGAATGGATCATAGAATCGAGCATTTGCGTTGCTACAATCACCGGTTTTGCCGCCTTCACGCACATTTGTACAATCCGTTTTTGCAAAATAGGGACTTCTTCAGCGGGCAACTCCAACCCTAAATCTCCGCGCGCAACCATAACTCCATCTGCCGCGCCTATAATTTCTTCAATATTACGCACAGCTTGGTAGCTTTCAATCTTAGCAAGGATTCTTGCGTGTGTGTGCACGGATTCTTTTTTAGGAGTGTGGCGAGCAATCAGCGCACGCAGTTCTTTTACGTCGCGTGCGGTCTGTACAAATGAAAAACCAAACCAATCTACCCCTTGCTTTGCCAAAAACGCCACATCTTTTTTATCTTTGGCGGTGAGCGAGGCAATCTTCAAATGCGTGTCAGGAGTGTTTATTCCTTTATGCGCTTTAATCACTCCGCCGTGCACAACCTTGCATTTTATCAATTTTTTTTGAATACGCTCCACTGTTACTTCAACATGCCCGTCATCTATCAAAATACGATCTTCTTTTTTTATCCAGCGCGTAAGCTCTGGAAATATGAGTGGCAACGGCTTGCCCCTCCCCTTGTACACGGTCGCGGCGGTATCAAACACCACTTCCTCATGGTCTTTTACTTCCACTCCCGGATCCGGAATATATCCCATGCGGAGCCGAGGGCCTTGCAAATCCGCGAGTATCCCCACAGGTTCCTTGCAATGCGCGGCGGCCGCGCGAATTTTGGCAATCAACTGCGCATGGTCGCCATAAGTGCCATGAGAAAAATTCAACCGCGCCACATTCATGCCGGCTTGAATCATTTGGATCAAAGTGTCTGTTTCTTTTGAGGCAGGCCCTATAGTGCACACAATTTTTGTCCGTTTACGCATAATTATTTTTTAATTTTTTTCTTTAGACGACCGCGCCGGCGCTTGGGCGAGGGCTGTGCGGCCGCTCTACCCAACAGTTTTCCCAATTCTTTTTGAAATGTTTCCACGTCTTCAAAAGCGCGATAAACCGACGCAAAACGAATATATGCGATTTTATCAAAACCCTTCAAACGATTCATGACTATCTCTCCAATATCTTGGGTGGTTATCTCGCGTTTTTTGCGTTTTTGGATATCGCGTTCTATGGCGTGAATGAGCAATTGAAAATTTTCAGCGGTGTAAGGACGCTTCTCAAGAGCATTATGCAAACCCTCTTCTATTTTCCCCCTATTATATGCCTCGCGGGTGCCGTCGCGTTTTACGACGGTCAAATCCAATAATTCAATTTCCTCCAGAGTTGAAAAACGAAATTGGCATTTTTCACATTCACGGCGCCTGCGGATACTCAACCCCTCCGGCAAAAGCCGAGAGTCAACTACTTTGGTATCGTAAAAATTACAAACAGGACAGCGCATGAACGCTTTTTAATGTAACAAATCCTTTTAATGGCCTAATTTTTTCCTAATGAATGCCGGAATCTCTGTCTCATCTTCATCAGAGAGCGCCTCATCGCGATTTTCATTTTCACTTACGCGAGAAATTGTTTTCTTTTGGAATTGATTGCCAAGTGTCGTTGGTGCGCGGTCTATTTTTTCGTCTTTTTTTTCTTGCCGCTCCGCGCGAGAAAAAACAGGAGGCGCCGTATGCGAAGTCCCAAAAGAACTTAAACTCTTTGACCCCAAAGGAGTACTTGATTTTAGAATAGTGCCACTCATGCCTCCATAAGAAGTTATTTTTTCTCTTTTATCAAACCCCGTCGCTATAACCGTAACCTTTACTTCATCTTTTAGATTCTCATCTATAATAACACCAAAAATTACCTTTGCATTTTCATCTGCATTTGCGGTAACCATTTGAACCGCTTCGCTTACTTCATGCATACCAAGCTGTTCACTCCCCGCGATAGTCATTAATATCCCCTTTGCGCCGTTGATGGAAAGTTCAAGCAGTGGGCTGTCTACCGCCATCTTTGCCGCTTCAATGGCGCGCGTTTCACCGGTGGCGCGGCCAATGCCCATGAGCGCGGAGCCTGTGTCGCGCATAATTGCTTCTACATCCGCAAAATCAACATTGATGAGCCCCGGCGTGGTGATAAGATCTGAAATCCCCTGAACACCTTGGCGCAAAACGTCATCTACAATACGGAACGAATCTATGAGCGATGCTTTTTTATCTATGACCTGCAAAATGCGATCATTGGGAATGCTAATGATGGTATCAACGCGAGAACTTAATTCTTCAAATGCCGAGTCGGCAATTTCTTTGCGTTTGACACCTTCAAAACCAAAGGGCTTTGTAACTACTGCCACCGTGAGCGCGCCGCTTGATTTTGCAATTTCCGCCACCACGGGAGCCGCGCCGCTTCCGGTGCCGCCGCCAAGTCCGCAAGTGATGAATATCATGTTGGCGCCCTTGAGAGCCTCACGGATTTCATTTTGATTTTCTTCCGCGGCTTTTTTGCCTATCTCCGGATTCATACCAGCGCCAAGACCTCGTGTAGCTGATTTGCCAATATGCACTTTTGTCTGAGCAAGCGAAGCGTGCAACGCCTGCAGATCTGTGTTCATGGTGATAAATTCCACTCCTCTGATTTTTTGTTGAATCATTCTATTGACCGCGGAGCCTCCACTCCCTCCCACGCCAACGACTTTTATCTTTGCGATACTTTCTATTGCTGGTTTTACTTCTGGCATATACTACCTTGTTGAGTACAAAATGTACTCATTAAATATATTAAAAAAAGATGATTTTTAACCATCTTTACTGTATCTCACAACAACACCTGCTGTCAAGAGAATATGTGGACAAATTTGGTGTTCATCTACACCTTTAATCAGGGCATGAGATTCTTAAACCAGTCTTTTACTTTTGTCACGGATTTAAAACGATTCATCAAACCATCAAAAGCGTGCGAATCATTTTCTTTATATAAAGCGCCCCAACGAACCAAACCAATAGCGGTGGTAAAAGCTAGATCATTAACTTTATCAGTTGAACTGGTAATATTGAGTGGATATCCTACTGTAACAGGTAATCGCAACACGTCTTTTGATGTTTCTACCAACCCATGCAATTTTGATCCGCCGCCAGTCAAAATTACACCCGCAGGCAACCGACCGCTCTTCCCCACCTTTTTAAATACCTTATCAATTCTTTCCAAAATTTCTTCAGCGCGTGCTGAAATAATTTCCGCGATATAACGCCTATCTACCAATTCTTTTTCCATTGCTCCAAGATCAGATAAATCAACGCGATCGTCTTTTGCCACCTCTTTTACCAAAGAAGTGCCATACTGCAACTTTAGCCGTTCAGCAACATCAATTGACGTACGTAATCCTATTGCCAAGTCAGCAGTAATATGTTCAGAGCCAATGGACAAAACTGCGGTGTCTAAAATATCTCCATCTTCATATACCACCACACTTGTGGTGGCACCGCCAATGTTAACAACCGCGACCCCCAACTCTTTTTGGCGTTCTGTGGTTACCGCGGCCGCTGTTGCCAAAATAGAGAGCACCACATCATTGATATCAAGGCCAGTACGGTAAACCGCTCTCGTCAAATTTTTTATATGAGCGGATAGCCCCTGAATCATCTGCGTATCAACTTCTAAACGCACGCCTGTCATACCTATAGGATCTTTCACTCCTATCTGCCCATCAACAGTGTAATTCTTTGGAATAACATGGAGGATTTCATAATTAAGAGGTGTGGCTACTGCGCGAGCGGCTTCTACCGCCCGCTCGACATCTTCTTCTGAAATTTCTCCGTTGCTCTTTGAGACTGCCACCACACCCTTGCTCTGTTCAACTAAAATGTGACTACCTGAAATGCCTATCCAAGCTCTCTGAAGTGGAGTTCCCACCATGCGCTCAGCACGGTCAATGCACGCACTAATAGACGAAACGGTATCTTCTATGCTGGTGACTACTCCCCTATGTACCCCTTCTGAAACGACTTCCGCGGCTCCAACAATTTGAAGTTCGGGCTTCTCTCCTGTTGCAACAATTTGACCAACCACGATACGAACCGCGGTTGAACCAACATCAAGCCCAACTAAAAGTTCTTTTGTATTTTTACGCTTACCAAACATACCTATTAAAAATTTATACAAAAATGTACGGCAAAAAAATTAATACCCCTATGATGACCGAACCTATGGAAGCAATAAGCACGGCCCCTGCCATAATGTCTTTTATATCCTTTGCCTGTGAATGAAGCCTCGGACTGACCACATCAACAAAACGTTCCATAATACTATTTATCAATTCTAGCACAAGGACGATGATAATCACAAGCGTCAACGCTGATATTTGCCATACTTTGAGTCGAAAAAACCATATACCGATGAACACCAAAAGTGTTCCTGCTAATTGTAGGCGAAAATTCTGCTCTTCTTTAAATACGGTTGCAATGCCGCGCAAAGCAAAACTGAAACTTTTTATTAATTTTTGAAATTGTTTCATATTTTATATCGTTAAGACAATCATTTTTCGGGGCACGCAAAAATATTGCTCCAAAGCTTTCTCCTGAAGCGGCATCATAATCCGCGCATCCTTGGGTTTTATATGGTCATAACCCCACAAATGCAGAAACCCGTGGATGGTCATGCGCGCCGCTTCAGTCTGGAATGCCACGCCATATTCCCGCGCTTGGCGACGTAATTGCGGCAGGCATAGCACCATCTCTCCCAAATAAAGCAGGTCGTCGTGCGCGCTTGTGTGTCCAAGCGTTCGGGCGCGCGGCGGTACGTCCAAAGCGGGAAATGACAACACGTCCGTAGTTTTTCGTTTATTGCGATAGAGCGTGTTCAAGCGGCACATTTCCTTGTCCCCCACCAAAATAATATGCACTCGCCGCGGTGGTTTGCGCGCGCAACGCGCGGCAGTCTCTACTACGTTCAAAAACCACTTGGATGAAAATTTTTTCGGGCGCGCGCTAGGTTCCACTGTTACTTCATGCTGTGTTAATCGTTCCGACATATTAAAATTAAGGAATCGGCGTGACAGTGCCTGACGGTGACGATGTTGCCGCCTGTGGAATGCTTGTGTTTGGTGTTGGCGCAACTACGGAAGGAACGCCAGACGCGGACTGCTCCGCCAAACCGGGATAACGGAGACTGTTGACCATCATGGTAAATGTCTCCAGAAAACTCACTTGATCTTGGAGACCAATATTGTAGCTGACCGCGTATATCGTATTGCCAAAAGGCAAATACGCGGTCAATCCATCGGGGCTTACCACGCCTTCAATCTTATCTTTGGTAATAATTGGCTTGAGACTTGATATTTCTGTGCCAGGAGATTGTCCTTTATACCAATCTGCAATGGACAATTTAAGCGGATTATCAACTTTTATTACCTCAATATACGCGCCATTGCCGGAAGAAAACATTACCTGTCCGTTGGTGATGTCCAAACTCTGCGCGGTCCAAAGATTTGGGTAATAGATGGAATATCCAAATGTTGGATTTACATACGCATTTACGCGGCCGGAATCTATGAGACGTACAGGTTTGAATCCTAATGGATTATACAAATTGACTACCTCCAGACCATCTAAAAATCCATCGCCGTCTGAATCAGGTTTTTCAGGATCAGTGCCATATAATATTTCTTCTATATCAGTCAACCCGTCATTATCAATATCAACTGTTTGAGTGAAAGTTTTGAAAGGAAAAATCACTCCCGATAATGGTTGTAATACCGGAACAGGTGAAACCGTTGATGTGGTTGAAGTTGTTTCCGGCGTGCTAGTCACGGACACCGGCGCGGTTTCTGTTTGCTGTGTTGGAGCGGTTTTAGCGGTACCTTGCTTAATCACACGAGCTTGATCAATGTAATAATAGGAAATACCTCCGACAAAAAGCGCAAAAATCCCTCCGGAAACAGACAGCATCATCTTAAATGAAAATCTTTTGGTGGTAGTTCCAGCAGATTGTGCTCCAAAAACCTCCACATGTTGAGGCATGGCGCTTGCGGGTGACGGCGCTTTACGAACCTGTGCCACAAGCGGCTGACGCGACGCGCCCGCCTGACGCAGATTTGTGTGGGGGACTTTTTTTAAGCCGCCATAGAATTCCGGAGGAATTGTTTGAATCTCCGGTTCATTGGGTTCTGCTTGTGTTGGTGTTTGAGGTTCTTCAGTCATGAGAAAATTAACAATGCAAATTTAAGGCTTTTCAACAGGATTGGCTGTTGGCGCGCTGGCAGATGAAGCACTAGACGAAGTTGCCGCGGCGGGAATATTTAACAATTTACCGGATCCATTGGGATTAAAACCATTCTTCACCTCTTGGCCATCAGAATATCCATCTCCGTCCGTATCCGGATTCAACGGGTTGGTGTGCCAAATAAATATCTCCTCATAATCCGTAAGGTCGTCGCCGTCTGTGTCGGCTTTTTGCGGGTCGGTGCCATATTGAATTTCTTGCTGATCGGTGAGACCGTCGCCATCCGCGTCAACAGCAGGCGAAGGTGGTTGTGCCACGGTTTCTGTAGTGGTCGCTGTTACATTGGGTGCGGATACGGGGACATTTTCATTAAGTGTTGCCGCAGGCGCGACAGGCGTTTCAGCTTGCGGAACAGATGCCGCGGAAGGCGTGGCGGCGCGCTTGGTTGATGAACGCCATACCCAAAAAGCTCCTCCTGCTATAAAGACAACAAGCACGACGACCGCTATAATAAACAAATTACGCTTATTTAAAATAGGGGGAGAAATCTCAACATCAGATTGCATGTCTCCGGACGCTGTATCTCGCGGATTATCACTCATAGACGCGGAAAATGACCTTGCTGGAGAAAGATTCGCGCCAGATGAAATACTTGCAGATTGCGCAGGCAAAGACGAGGGAGATGTTGCCGGACGCAAACGCCCCGCAGAGAGCGCTGTTGGCGGAGCCTCTTGAGTAACATCTGAAGACACAGAACCGGTTGCACCGGCGGAGATGGCGGAGGATCCATCTCCATCTGCCAAAATGTCTTCCGGCTCGATGGGTAAATTGTTTGGGGCTTGGTCAAACATAGGATATTATAAAAAATAAATTATAATTTGATATTATTAATTTTTACAAATGAATCAACACTCTGGAAAAAAATATTCTGTGTATAATTATCGATTGTAGAGCCTTTCCAATTTGTATTATCATTACTGGTTTCTATGTTTTCTAATGATGGAAATCCACTTGAAACTAATACCTGAACCTCTCCGAACTCTGCTGGTCCTTTTTTGTACTTTATAGTGAGATTCCCATAAGCTCCACCTGTTAAAGCTGACAATGTTATTTTGTAATTGTTAGAAAAGTCTAAAAATGCAATTGGGTTACCAGTCATTTCTGAATCATTCCAATACAATGAGAATTCTTTCCCGCCATTACTGCCTGGATCATATTGATCTGTTATAGTGTTTAATACTTGCACTGTAACAATGATCGCGGATTCAGCATTATTATCACATACATATTTATTATCACATAAATTTGTACAACTGCTAAGTTTGCCCTTTAGGCATGAAGCTGTTGCCGCTGGACTAAAAAGATTTGCATCGCACCATTCATTAGGTATTGTAATTTTTTTATCACCGCAAAAGGTATTTGTAACTTCGCCAGAAAGACAACTGTTGGTGCAATATGATTTTGTTTGTTTCGCGGTGTTATAGGATAATATTGGTGCTACACCATTTGTGCCATCTTTAAATGTTTTTGGATCTCCATCATCACACTCTTCCCCCGGGTCAATTATCTTGTCACCACACACCGACACTTTGCATGAACCAATGCAGGTGTTGGTACAATTGGTCAAGAATGAGCCTGCGGGTACGGTGCTCCCAGTCGCTTTCGCGTCGCAACTATTTTTTGCGCCGGCGCTCCAGCGCGCGGATGGAACACACTCGGCGCTGGGGGAGCAAGACGAAGTATTGTTTGGATTACACTCTGTGATTGAGCCGCTACAGACATAATCGGATTGCGCAGCACTTGCGTCGCAATATTCAGGAGCACTCACATTTTTATCCCCGCAGAACCCTCCGCTTACTGTTATGACCTGTCCACATCCAAACGCGCAATAATTGGCGGTCTTACCATACTCCGCAAAAGGTATCACGCCATTCACTTTACCCTTATCGCACACCTCCGGTACTGCGCCGACAACCATTGAGACCTCGCCATGCCCCGGCAATAAATTGCCATCTGCCCCCTTCTTGCCATCTTGTATTATACCATCTCCGCACACGCCAACGCTTGCTTGAACAGGCGTGGCGTTCAGAGGCAGGCAAGTAACTGTAGTGCCGGCAATTATCTTTGAATCCCAAACACATGAATTTAAACCAAATTTTACAGCATCATCACTAAACTTTTTTGGTGTGTTACTGTTATCCGGTTTTGGCGTAAACTCTGATTTCATCTGGCAATACCGCTTGCCAGAAACAAACCCTTGACAAGTAAACTGCTGAACACAATCTCCATTTGTGACGCATGATTCTCCCGCGTTTGAGCTATAGGAACTGCATTTTTTATTATCACAAAATGGCGGTACAATTTTGAGCGCGAGCGGCGCGCAACCAGCATCATCCTCACACAAAACACCTGCGTTACTCTTCATTAATTTCGTACCATTTTTATAGGTACAATACCCCACTTGGCATGCTTCGCTCTTTTCACATTCTTCATATGGCTTGCCTTTGCTATTCAGAGTGCTATTCACCTTGCCGTCTCCGCAATAATCATAAGACTGGCAGTCCCATGAGCAGGACTGCAATTTGTCCGTGTTATACTTTGCTCCTTGCCACAAACATTTATCCGGATTCTCTTGTTCACTGCAAGAAATCAGATTATTATTTGTTTGCCACCCCTGTTGGAAGTATTTTAATTTACCATCTTTATATGTTTCCGTTTTTTGAGTATCTGTAATATACGACCAACCTGATGAATTACCTCCAAACCATAGTGCCGAAGCGTCGCACACTTTGTTGGGATCCGCGGGCTCATTTTTGGCGTTCAATTTCAACTTTCCGTCGCCGCAATACCCAGCACCGCCCGTTGTCTTGCAACTAAAAGAACAATATCCGTATTTACCGTTGTTTGCCCCGTCGTCGCAAACTTCTGAACCTTCTATTTTACCATTGCCACAGTACCCATGCGGAACACAAGTCAATCCCGATGCTTTAAAGGAATTGCATATATCTTTTACATCAGCCTGATTACAATCTTTTTTTGTTACACATAGTTTGCCGGTAACTGCGCAAAAATTTAACACAGACTGGCAAGTGCTACTCGGGCCCGGTAACGGAACCACCGCACTGCAATCAGCATCTTGCGCGCACGCAATAGGCGCGTCCGGATTGCTATTATTACTACATAATTTTAGTTTTGATAATGGCAACGCGTCGGCGCTCCATGTACATGTGTCAGAACAAGGAAAAAAATTAGTTACCGAATAATTATTAACGCCAAACGTTTGAGTGTTTCCTCCATTGCACACACCTTCTTTTACCTGCCCAATCTCACATTGTTCTCCGTTACCCACCACACCGTCTCCGCATTTCTCGCTTAATCCAATTACTTGATCTTTACACGAGTTATTCAGATCCAACAAAGAAGAGTTACCGACAAAATCTTCCAGAGGTTTATTCCATTTCACACTCGGTATTTCAAAATTCGCGCGTATGGAAGCTTTGGAATTTGAAGCAAACTCATATTGATAAATAAATGAACCTTTAGGACACATAAAAGTAGAAATCTGACCGTTCCAACAGGTTTGCGCGTCAAAATCTTTGAGATTGTATGTTGTGCCGCCTGATGTTATATTCGCATCGCCTCCACCGCACCCATTAAAAGTGTTAATTGGGTCAAGAGGAACCGCCACACCAAGCGCATTACCCAAAACTCCTTGCCAAGAAAGCCATTTGCTGTTGGTGAGCCCGGGAATAAAAGTTCCAAGCGAAGGATTATTTTTCAAATTTGGATATGATTGATTCAAAATTTTATACAATTCAATTTTGTTTGCCAGTAAAGCAAGATCTTTTATGCGTTTCAAATCTCGATTCATCTTATCCAAAGGCGCCTCACACTCGCCGCCAGCCGCGCCGCAATCAAGATTTTTTGAACACGAAATACTTGGATCAGCGCTACACACACGCGGATTATCTATATTGATGTTCAGAGTAAAGTTTGCAAGAAGCTGATTGAAAATATTCACTGTATCAGCGGAGGCGTTATCACTAAATGACCACACATACACATTGGTGTATGCCGGGGCAGGCGCTGGAGGCACTTTGATATGATATAAATTTTTCAATTGGTTGCCTTTTAGATCTTTAATAATTGTCTCTTCTGTGAAAGAACTGCCTTTATAGACAACCTGCCCGGTTTGGGGATTAAATGATAATCCTCCTGATATGTCTTGAACAGGAGAAATTGTACATAAATTACCGCTTTTACAAGAGAGATCAACTTTATAAAATTTTAAAGCCCCAGCGTAGTACTGTACATAAAATGACTCTCCTAAAGTGGATGATCCCAAGTTCAAACCGGCTATATAATAAGTGCGGCCTTCTTGCAATGCTTCGTATTGTCCTATTTTGATAGGCACTGGATTGCCTTTTGGCACCCACGGCTGACCTTGATACCACTCTTTTAATGTTTTATGTTCTATATTTGGATACACACGCAAACCAAGACTGTCTTTATTGCCACTTGCTTCTTCAAAAGTAAAGAAAAATTCTTTCAAAATAGGGTCCGCTGGCGAGGGTGGAGCGACTTGGTCTTGATGATAGAGTACAGCAGGCTGTTTCAACGCGGGTAAATCATCTTCAAAACCGGATATTCCCGCGTCTTTGCAATACATTGTTTGGAAATTATTCCATGCTTTGCCTTGTGCCGCCACACTCGGAGGAAAGGTCTCCGCGTCTATCAATCCAAACCCATACATTTTCCCTGTTGTTGGATCCTTATACTCCGTAATGTTAGGCCACGGATTTTCACACAAAAATACTTGCGCTTGCGCCTCTCCGGTAATTTCTTGATCTTTGGTGCTCGGCGCGGATGTATCTTTAGTTATTTTTATTCCGCTGGTAATCGTCGCATTTCCATTTTTACCAACTGCTTTTACTGTGTTATTTCCTTTAAAAGGAGCATCAGCCACACTGGCCACACTTGAGTCATTTGTATTCCACACATACGACCATTCATACTGCCCGGGGATTGGCGCGATCTGTTGCATTCCCTCTACGCCTATTCCGGCGGGAATAAACACTGGGATAACAACAAACTCTTTGGTAGCGTCTTTTTTATTGAACAGATGATAATTTGGTATAACACTCACATCAGTCACCTTGCAAAAAGGAACGTCCAGCGTAGTAAACTCACTTGAGATGTTTTTTTGAAAATTATTGGAATCCACAAAAGTAACGCCATGCGTGTCTTTAAGGCCGCTCCAACCCTTTGCTTTATCATAGTTTAAGACAAACAACTTGTAATTTTTCTTTTGCTTAAGAGGAATTTGCGGTGTTACAGAGATGACGGAAGTATTAGTACTATTATCATACGTGGATGACGCGGAAATTACCGCGTCGCCGGCGCAATATTTATATTGTTCCGCGTACACAGGAATACTCAAAAATCTTTTAACCAGCGCGATAATTTTCTGCCACAAATTTTTTGGAGCGAACGTTTTTGTCTCATAAGTAAACGGAGTTGTCCCGTTTGGACAATTTGGCGTACCGTCATCAACAACTTGTTCCGCTAATATAATATTATTTAACAAAGCTTCTTTATCCGCTTCACCGTTTTTCATGGTAACTTCAAACACCGCGTTGGGACACACACTGCTTGAATTTGTTTTTGGCTGGTCAATGGTTACCACAGGGCGCTGATAACAACAACTATCTGTGCCTGCGCCGTTTGTGGTATTGCTTGCATCAGGACACGCGCTATTAATCGGGCCAAACCCGCATTGCAACTCAAACGTGCCTATGCCTTTTTTGCTTGGCTGACCGGCTTGTGAGATGGTGGCGGAAATACTAGCTGTTTGTTTTTTTTCTATGATAGTGCCCGCGCCCACAGCTGTTGCATACTGCGCCGCGTCTACGTTTAAAGAAAAATTTTTGGAAGAACTATCACACGTTTCCCCTGTACCAACCACGCTGTCTCCGCACCAAGAGCCAAATAGCGGGGAAGATCCTAAATTCTGGCAGGTGTCTGAACACCCTTTACCACCCGCGATATCTTTTGGATCACATTGTTCCCCATTATCTTTTTCAACAATGCCATTGCCGCATTTTGAGACAGAGACGAGCTGAAGCAAACACGAACCTGAACAATTTGAATTTGCGGCCCCATTTTGATTACCCTTGTCGCATTCTTCTCCCGGCTCTTCTTTACCGTTACCGCACACAGGATGCACTTTCACGGAAATTACTTGCCCCTTATGAGTATACTGCGCCTCACCTTTGGCACAAACATCAGCCGGCACATTCATGCCTTTTTGTGTGTCTGTTTCAACACAGGCAACATAGCTCACTATAGTTCCTTCTTTGGTACAACTACTTTCACATCCGCTCCCCGTTACGCCATTTAACAATCCAAGATCGCATTCTTCTCCCGCTTCCGGCAAAACTTGAGGTCCATTCCCGCAACAATTGCCATTTTGGATAGTGGCGGCATTGCACGCGGGCGTTCCTTCTGTAGATGGGATGTAGAGCAAACAATTCCACCCGCATTTTTCAATATTGTTATTACCCCCTTTATTGCCATTATCTCCCGCGGGGTCGCATTCTTCTCCACTCTCTACTTTTCCATTCCCGCAGAGCCCTGTCTCCGGCGCGCTTGCACTACCAGCCTTTAGACAACTTTCCGTACACCACGGAGCATCTTGTTTGCCGGATGAAAAATTACTCATCCAGACCACCGCACGGTCATCTGTTTTTTCTTTCCAATCTGGTTTTTCCGGCGGGCTCCAATTCCATGAATACGAGGCTCCTGAAGTATCCAAAATCTGCCCATTGGGATTGCACGCGTCCGGAGATCCAATCGCGAGCGCGTTATAGGTTGCTTGACCGCCCACAACCTTTACTACCGCAGTATTTGGATTTAATATTACCTTGTCAACAGCACAAGCAGTACCGTCATTTTTTGTTCTAAACACCCAAGAAAATGTTTTACAATTCTTGCCGTTATCATCACAATCATCATTGAGAGCGGCTGAATCCAATTGAATCTGCCAAATACTTTTTACTCCATCTATGTCTCCTTGAATTTTAATTTTATAATATGTATTCTGGACAAACGCAACAGTATGTTTCAAACTGATTTGACGATTAACTTTTTCACGGTCTGTCTCATCTGTGTTTAACGATACAGTATAGGGTGAAACTGCGTCCGACCACCCGTCAACCAAGACATACTGTTTGCAGGTAACATCAAACAAAGCGCATTTATACAGACGGACTGTATTTTTGTTGACAGTTGATGGACCCAAAACAACATTGAACTCCGCGCCTACTTCCGCGTTTACGCACGCGGTGGTGCATTGTGGATAATAAGAAACCACTTTTGGATTGGGCAACTTTATCGTCAATTGCGCCGTTCCTTTTATCAATCCCGCAGGATTCAAAACTTTATCAACCCATGTCGCGACGATTTGTTCAGGCGTATCAAATGGTGTTTCTTTATTTTTTGTATTCAAATCTTGATTGGATTTAACAAAACCTTTATCACCGGCATTATTGCTTATATCGGCATAATCTGAAGTTTTTTGAAACTGCGCGACGGATGGCTTATCTGTTGGCGACCATGTCCAATCGTAATCATCTCCATCTAAAGCCGCGCACACGTCTCCTTTTGCAATAGGAGTTACGGAATAAAAATCCTTAAATTGTTTATTAAAGTCAAAAACCGAGGAGTCAACAGGGTCAACCACCACTGCTCCCAATTCACAATAATCTTTTGTGGGGCGCGTTACAAAGGTAGTGCAGTACGCGGCTTTTAAATTTGAGATGCCGTTGATTTTGACATTTTTTGATATTGCCGGACACGTGGCATTTTCAATCATTGCTTCAGACAACGCGCCAGGGAGGCTTTTTACCTTTGTGGTCACCAGCACACCATACGGCTTATCAGGCGCAAGATCGTCTAAGGGAGACATGGTTACCTTGGTCCCTCCTTTACCCCCAGAAGACCACCCTCCAAGCGAGTATGACACAGGCACAATCTGTTTTGTATCTTCTAAAATACATGTCGTTTTATCTTGACACTCATAAAGAATTATCGCTTGCTGTGTAGATTTTTCTTCAATATCAACAGACGTATCAAAACGCACTTTTACAACAGCATTCACACATATATTTGCCGCGCCCTCCCACACCTTTGACGGCGAAGGGCTCGGGGTGACCAATTTACAAATATCGTTGTCAATTTTTTTATCGCATCCATCTGTTGTGCCTATCTTTGAACACGACTTTCCACTCTTCGTACAAAACGCCCCGCATTGTTCCAGTACTTTGGGCACTATCGGCAGTTTGCCGGTAGTGAACGACCACATATACACGCTCGCGCCGGGTTTTTTGTCTTCAGGGCATTGTCCTTTGACTTGACAGACTCCGCTTGCGCAACAACTGTTGCCCTCCCCGCAAACCGCCGCCAGTTCTTTGCCTTTTTGCAATTCTTCTTTACAATTTTGGATTTTAAATTGCAAAGAATTGCTGGGAAGTTTTTGCGCGTTTAAAACATTGGCAGGACCTGTTTTAAATTGAGCTTGTGCGGATTTTTCTATGTCTGAAAATTTGCGCGTGTCAATTAAGGTATCTCCCCACGCAAAAAACTTTTGATCGCTCACTTGCGCGTCTTTGGTAAATTTAATGCTCCCCGGCGCGTCTCCAAACCCTTCTCCCTTAAACGCAATCCCTCCAAATTGCGCGGAAAATAACGGGCCATTATCAGGATCTAATTTACAAAGCCCTGGCTTGAGCGAATCCGCGTTGACAGTAAAGATTTTCTTATTGCTCGCGGCATTAGCCGAGCCTTTTTTTATTACTACTGAAACCGAGTAATCACCTTTATTTTGTTGGATTTTCTGAGGCACTTTTACCACAATCTGACCAGTTGTCCATGTGGAACCGCAATATGCCGGCGGCAAATCAGCAACAAACGTATCTCCGCCTTGAGAAAACACGACCTCGCCGTTCGTTCCAAAATTTATGCCGGTAAGAGTCACGTACGTGCCGATCGGACCTTCTGTTGGATTCATGCTAAAAATATGAGGGTTGGTGTCCCCTGCGGTTGAAAATACACCCAAAGGCAAGGTGTTGCTTTTCATGCCGCGAGATTGCACTTTAACACTGGTTTGCCCGGCCGCGATGGTAACAGGGACTTTAATATCTAAAATTAAAAAGTTTGACCATGCCCCAAATTCATTGAGCGCCTCGTTTTCAACACCCAAAAGAATCGCGTCTCCGGGCGACTTTCCATCTACCAATTGTGTTCCTGTTAGCTTCATTATATCGCCGGCGGATACATTTTCCGGATCAACCGTACATAATCCCGGAAATTTTTCATTGGTTACTTTAAAAACTTCGCTTGGATTAAATACCGGTCCAAACGCGTCCGCAGAGGTGTCACGAAACACAAGGTTCTCATATCCCTGAAGTGAACTGCTTTGAGCATCAATCTTTATTGGTCCGGTTACCGCGCCTTTAGGCACTTTTACCACTACATAATTATCGTGCCATGCTTTCACACTACAGAGATCCGCTCCAACCCATTGATCTGCCTTGGCGGGCTGGGGGCTTGCGACCTTGCTAAATGACACAGAACTCACACCTTGTTTATACGCGCCAAATGACTGCCCAACCACCGTTACATAGTTATCTTCAGCTCCGCTTGTTTGAATAACATTGGTAATTTTCGGAACATTCACGCAGATACCTTTTTTCTCCCTATAGGGCGCTTTGGTATTGGTAATTTCATACCCCGCTTTTGACAACTGCCAAATATCAGCTGTTATAATTGTTTTTGCGGGAGCAACATTAACATCCAGCGTATCCGCAGGCATTTGTGTTTCTGTTGCCGACTTAAATTCTGTCTGCAACTGTTGAGCGTTCAGTATGCGCGTAAAAATGCGCACTTCATCTATTAAACCATCAAACGCAATAGTGCCTTTATTGCCCTTATAACCAATAACCAACGGATTGTTTGTGGCATTAACAGTATGTGCAAATGCAACAGAAGCAGTATCCTGCACTCCGTCAACGTAATACAAAATAGATGAACCATCAAATACAACCGTAACCTGATGCCATGCGTCGTCTGCTTTTGGCAAAGGCCAATTCCCTTTTTCTGCCAAAGAGATATTCCCCGCATCTCCAGCTTTGACACTCACTGTTACGTTGCCACTGGCATTGGTCTGAACACTCAAAGAATCTTTTATCTGCGCGATCATAAACAATTTGGGAACAACAAGGTTTGAACGTTTCATCCACCATTGGAGGGATAGTTGATTTCCTTTCCACGGCAAAACATTTGTTTCAATATAGTCCGTCGGACTTTTAAATTGATACGCGGCGCCTATGACTCCTTCATTGTTTTTCCAGTCTGGACCAGAAACTATCGCGTGCGCCACTTGGCTCGCGTTTAACGCATCGCTTGGCACGCTCAAATTACTGGTAAACTTGCTTGTATCAGATGTTTTATCAAACGGAAGATACGCAACGGTCAATGGAGTACCATCTATATACCATTCATAATAAGGAATAATTTTGTTAAATGGCGGCAATCCGGAGGCTTCCGCCTTATACTTTGTGTTTTGGGCGGTGAGAGAAACTTTTACGCCAGGTTGTGGAATACAAATACCTGCCGCGCATTCAAGATCCGTGTCGCACCCTTCGCCTTGACATGAACCGCATTCGCTATTTTGTCCGCAATCCGGCGCGCCAATAACCGTACTCGCTTTTCCTTCCCCCTTATCTTCATCAAGCGTATTATTAAAACACCATGCCGGCAAAATCTTTATCGTCTGCGGTTCTGAAAGCGTCTCATGATTATCAATGTCATATGCTTTTGCGGTGAGTTGCACCACCTCCGCTTTGTTAGGATCTTTTAATTTTGGCTTCCATGTTTGATCACTCACCAAACCGGACACGAGAAACGGATTCAAAATCTTGTCGACGATATTTGAATTCTCATTTTCATAAAATGCGACTTTCTTTACTCCAGCGTCATCACTTACCTCCGCGCTCATAAGTGTTGGCAAGCTATTGCCCACCAACGCGTTATTGCCTGGTTGAACCAAAGAAATTTTTGGCGGTTCAGCGTCATATTTTTCACCGGTTATAAACTGGCTCACGCACGGATGCACCGCGCTACAGTCAAGCGCCTTGCCTGATTTTGAAGCGATGCTGTTTTTGAGCGTTACTTGGTACACGGTATTTTTTTCAAAACAATCGGTATTGGAGCTGCTGTTTAATGGATTCTCCGCGTCCGCGCACGAGCCTATGGGATGAAATTCAACCGTATTTTGATCCACAAATTTGAGTTCGCCGGCAAAAGGATCTGTAGGCGAGTCGGCAGGCACGGGAGTAAGGACTCCTTTTGCGTCTATTGCGCCTTTTTTAACAATTGTGATAGCACCGTCTAAAATTGTCTTGCCGCTATCCACGGAAACAGTGGATTGATCAAGAACCGCCGGCGCGCCCAGACCGTTAAAAAAATCAATGGAGATTACCACATTTTTAATAGGGAGCTGTGGCGGACTTTGCGGAGTGGTTGTCGCGTAAAACACGCTGAATTCCGGTTTTAAACATTCATCTCCAACACACCCTCCACCTCCTTGTTTTTGCGGCGCGCCCATAATAGCGCTCGTTAATTTGCTGATGATAAACTGCGTAATAGCGACAGAAGATAAAATAATCGCCAAACCTATTACAGCGTTGCGCAAGACTTTTTTTGCGGTCGCGACTTTTTCTTCATCTCCTCCCGCGGTCATCCAAAGATACCCTGCGTAGATCATGAGCCCAATTACAATAACACCCAAAAGCCCCAATGCAATACGGATAATTTTTGCCGCGATAATGCGCGGATCCGTATCTACCAAACCGGTGGAAGCGCCAATACCTCCCACCCCAAGCGCGTCAGTGTTTGAGCCAACCTGTGTGGGCGCAAAATTTTGCGCGTACGCGACAGGCGCAAATGCAGTCAACAAAAACACAGCGACGCTCACGAGCACGAGAAACTTCATCCATCTAATTGTGTATTTGGCGCGTGTCATTTGCATGAGCTCTTTTTACATATTGTATGTCGTTGAGGCAAAGACTTTGAGGGGACTACGAGCCGCGACGGCCATAAATAATCTGTCCTTTGCCATTATCTTTCTCACAATTTTGCGCGGAGGAATATGCCTTCTTCTCGCCGTTAAAACAGCTCGGATCCGTGTTATCGCCTGTACATTGCGGACCAATCGCGGGATAAAAGCAATTTTGATATGCATCTGTTACTGTTGAGGGTATAAAAGGATAATACACCACATTAAGTAGCGGGGCTGGCGGGGGCGGATCACGCCAAAATTTGCCATGAGCAACAATGAGCTTGGTGTGGTTTGCAGGTTCGGTGCTCACAGGAGTTCCGTCCGGCGCGAGCGCGCTCAAGTCAACTCCCTGCGCGTCATAATTTGCGACGTTTTTTGTAAACCATATATATTTATCCGCTTTGCTCGCTTTGATAGTAACGTTTTCAAATGTATATGAAGACATTACCTTGCTAAACATGACATCAAGCGGCGCGTCCGCGGCAATATCTTGCGCGCCAACACTTGGAGTGATGCTTGTAAGCGTGGGTGGCGTTACGTCTTTTTGATTTGAGGTGTTGAATTTCCATATAAAATTATCAGCCGGCGAGCCTTCCGCTTTCCCATTGCCCTGCGGAAATACAAAATCCTTTTTGACAGCGTCATAAGCAAACGATCCTCCGCCATCCAAAGAATTGACCGCCATGTCAATTACGCCGTTTGCCGGCAGTTTGGCGGTTGGTAGACTTGGTGCCGCAAGATCCGCGGCTTTGGCTTGCGCGGTGAGCGCGGCTTGCGCGGGCAAGCAATACACCGGCATGCCGCAAGAATTTTCTCCGCACTGCTCGCTTGGCACAAACTCCACCGTACGATATCCATTGCTGATTCTAAATTCGCCACTCACCACATTTCCCGCGGCGTCGGTTACGGTAAGATTTTCAAAAACATCTTTCTCCGGCTTCCCGCTTGCAGACAACGGATCTACTGGTTCACTAAAATTTATTTGTAAAATAACATTGCGTGGTTGTTTGTCTTTTGCCTCTTTCATGGGGTAGGGCAAAACACTCACTACTTTGGGAGGAGTCAAATCAACTTTGGGGCTTACAGTAAAATTCCAGTCATACGGCAACCCTTGTGAATCTTTGCCTCCTTTTGTGCCATCATCAATTTTAATGCCTTTTCCAAGGACCACTTTATATTCAACATTTTTATTGGGATCTCCTAAATATTCAGACGGCTTAAACACAAATGTTTTATGATCCGCGCTCATGCCCGCGGATACTTGATCACCTTTGAGCGCGCCTGCCTCAACACCGAGCGTCTTGCCATCTGCCTTGAACACGCGATATATTTTGATATTCACGTCATTGAGCGCGCCAGAAAACTTTTGCGGATCCATACCGTTGATAATTGTCTCTTGTTTAATTTTATCTTTAAATGTTACCGCAATCATGGTGTTGCGCGGTATATCCTGTGCGTTGCGCGCAGGGTAGTGCGACTCAATAATAGTACCCAACTGCGCGTGGCCTTCAAAAAATACCTGCCCGCCGGAGACGCCTTCCGCGCCACCCAAACCCCCGCCGCCTTCTCCAACAAGTTTTTGAATAACAAACTGCACAATCGCAACAGACATCAAAATAATAGCAAGACCAATCACCAAATTCTTGAGCATGTTTTTGGCTGTCATTATTTTTTCCTCTTCGCCTTCCGACGTCATCCACAAGTAACCGGCGTACACGATAAAACTTATCATTATAAGACCTACAAGCCCCAGCACCGCGCGGATTATTTTTGCGATGATAACGCGAATGTCTGTGCCGGACAATCCTGTGGCTTGTCGGAATTGTTCGTTTGCGCCCAAAGAGTTGGTCAATTGCGCAGGTGTGTTGACGTCGCCTTGCGCAAACACAGGCAATGCGTAAGCAACAACCGTACGCAAAACAAAAACTGTTGCCAATACAAATAGTATACTGACAACAGTTCTGTTTCGTTTTTGACCTGTCTGTTTTTCCCCCTTGATTCGCATACGATTCAAAATTGAACGTTATGACGACAATCGTTTGGTCAGAAGCATGCGAACTATCGTGCCGTCCGCGCGACTTCCTATCTTTTTCATGATAGAACCCATAACTTTTCCCACATCTGCCGCGCTCTTTACGCCGGTTTCAGCAATACATTCATCTATAAACACCAAAATCTGATCTTCTGAAAGCGGCACGGGCGCATATGTTTGCAATTGCGCAATTTCCGCGCGCGCGGCATCTGCCAAATCGGCGCGACCGCCTCGCTCAAAATCTTGCAGAGCGTCTTGTGATTGTTTGATCAACCGACGCACCACCGCGTGCAATTCTTCTTCAGATAATTCGTGACCGGTTTCTATCTCCTGATTTTTGATGGCGGTTTTGAGCATGCGAACCACGGACACCGTGTGTTCGTTTTTTGCTTTCATCGCCACTACGTATTCTTGATTCAATTGATCTTTTAACCCCATGTGACGACCAAAAAAAATTAATAATCTCCTTCTTTTATATTGCCTACTTTAATGTTGTATTCGTACAGGCCCGCTCGGCGTTTTCTTTCAATGGCGTTTTTGCGGCGTTTGTTGCGATTTGGCTTGGGTGCGTAAAAACGCACCTTCTTGGCCTGAAGGAGCTTGCCGCTGGAACGCATTTTGGTCTGAAAGCGCCGCATGAGAGCCTCAAAGCTCTCGCCTTTGCGTCGTTTAACTTCAAACATGAAACTTTTTCACCTCCCCGTGGTGAACTTAAATTAAGATATTTTCAGTATACCTGTTTTGTCTGGTGTATGTCAACTTAATCCAAGCTTCTTTTTGAGGTCGCTCACAGCCTTATTAAATCCGATAATTTCCTGTACGCCTGATTCCATGTCGCGAATAATAATGGTTTCATCTTGCACTTCTTTTTGGCCAATGACCAAACTATACCGCACTCCCAATTTATTGGCTATTTCCAACTGCGGGCGCAACCCGTTTTTGCTCAAGTTGTGCGCGACGTTAATATCCGCCGCGCGCAAATTTTCAAACAATTTGAGCGCCTTGCTTTTTGCCTGATTCCCCAGTTGTGCCACAAACACATGAAAAACAGGCTCCGATAATTTCACGGATCCAATTTCTTTGATCTTGGCAATCACGCGCTCACAACCCTGTGCGAAACCGCAAGCGGGTGTTGGACGTCCGCCCAAAATTTCAGACAAGCCATCATAGCGCCCGCCGCCGCCGAGCGCCGACTGACTGCCTTCTTCTTCGCCGCTCACGTACAGCTCAAACACGGTGCGATTATAATAATCCAACCCGCGTACCAGCGAGTGATTCAAAAAATACGGCAATCCCAATTCATCCAGATATTCAAGCACGCTCATAAAGTGCTCTTTGCACGGTTCACACAAATAATCAACAAAATGCGGTGCTTCTTTTTTTAACGGCTGGCATTGCGGTTCTTTGCAATCCAGCGCGCGCAATGGATTTTTTTGTAAACGTTTTCGACATTGCTCGCACATTTCATGACGCACTGTGCGATAATACGCGATAAGCGACTGGTGATATGCGGGGCGGCATTGCACGCATCCAATACTGTTAATCTGTATAGACACGCTGATCTCCAAATTTTTAAACAAATTATAAGCAATCAAAATGAGTTCCGCGTCAACAATCGGCGATTCGTCGCCCAATATCTCAAACCCAAGTTGATGAAACTGGCGGTATCTCCCCGACTGCGGGCGTTCATGGCGAAACATTGGTCCCCAATACCACAATTTTACCGGCTGGGGCAAATTGAGCATTCCATGATTAATATAGGCGCGCACAATAGAAGCTGTATTTTCCGGACGCAAGACAAGTTTCTCGCCTTCAGCGTCTGCTATTGGATACATTTCTTTTTCAACAATGTCAGTGTCTTTGCCAATAGAACGCACAAAAAGCGCTGTTTCTTCCACTACCGGCGTTTCAATTTTGTCAAAACCATATGAACGAGCAAGACTGGCAACGCGCCCGTACAAAAGATCCCACCATGGCGTTTCATATGGCAACAGGTCTTTCATTCCGCGCGGGAGTTGCGGTGTGCGCGCGAATTTTTTTGCTTGCGTTTCTTCCGGTGTGCGAGCCGGCTCATGGACTTTGTGTGCGATCTTTGAAATATATTTTACTTTGATATTTTTTGGCATAAGATACTATTTTATTTTAATTGATAATTGGGAGTTGAAAATGCTTGCGCGCGATCAAATGGCCAGCCCCTGACCCATACCCTGCCTACAATCGCGCTCCCGTTTATGGGACCAAACCCGCGCGAGTCCCAGCTTGCGGGGCGATTGTCTCCCATGACAAAATATTGCCCCTCTTTCATGGTGGCGGTAGTATCTCCCGGCGTCCGCAATCCGAAACGCAAATACGCTTCATTTAAAACAATACCGTTTGAAAAATCTTTATTAATAACAACAACCTGTCCATTGCGAACCGTAACGGTTTCTCCTGGCAAGCCGATAACGCGTTTTAAAAAATATTCTGACGGATCATTTGGGTAACGAAAGACAATAACATCTCCGCGTTTTGGTTCATGCACACGATAACTGACTTCGTCAATTATTAAGTACTCGCTATCAAAAAAATTTGTTTCCATGCTTGCCCCGCGCACATAAAACGGCTTAAACAAAAACGTGCGTACAACAAAAATAGTGAGTATGGTAAACAAGCCTACTTTAAAGACCTCAATGATAAAAAGCTTCATGCCGCTTTGCGGAGTGAAAGAAGACCTATTGCGGCGGTTGATCCACTCATGCATTCGCGAGAGAGGCGATTTCATGGTTGTTTAAAGTAAAAAATTAGATACTAAAGGGCATACTATCATGTTTTCAAACGATTTTCAATAGGCACATACGCCTGTATTTTTAAGGCAAGCGAATTTTTAAGGCCTATCCCTCAAAACATCACTCTTCCGCCCACCAAAAGCGTAAAAACCCACTGGATTATCGGCGAGATAACTTGAAAGGCGTAAAAGATAAAGAAAAGCAGAATAAAAAATCCGTAGCGGTCAAGAAACGCGCGCACATTATCCATTGAAGGCGGGAGCAACGCATACAAAATTTTTGAACCGTCCAAAGGAGGTATTGGCACCAAATTAAATATGGCGAGCATGACGTTGGCATATACGATAATTGCAAGCATGCTAGACACGGCCGCGTAGGGAAAAAACCGTATAAACGATCCAAACACCGCCGCCACGGCAAGGTTTGCAAGTGGCCCGGCCGCGCCCACTATTGCCGGTCCCCATTTGCCATGGCGCAGATTATATGGATTAAATGGCACCGGTTTGGCATAAGCGAACATAAAGGAGCCTCCGGAGAACACAAACAAAACAATCGGCATAATGATAGTACCCCACAGGTCTATATGCACGCGCGGATCAAGCGATAATCGCCCCGCGTATTTGGCGGTGGGGTCTCCCAGCTGATTTGCCACCCATCCGTGCATGTATTCATGGATAATAGACGAAGGGACGATGATGATAAAATAAAATACGAGCGAAAGTGGATTCATATTGACAGTACTCAAAAAGAATGATATTCTTATACTACTCTTAATTCATTCGCTTTTCAAGCACTCCCTCTATATGGCTTCAGCACGACGTTGTGAACTGTGCGGACGCGGACCTACACGCGGCGCTTCACGCAGTCACTCAAACATTCAAACCAAGCGGCGCATACAAATCAATTTGCAATACAAAATTATCAAGGGTGTCTCCACGAAAGTGTGTACGCGTTGTCTGCGCACGCTTGCAAAAAAGAATGCCAAAAAGAAATAATTCTTGCAACCTAAAACACCTCGCTTTCTGCGAGGTGTTTTTTAAGCTAATTAACACTGATACAAGAAAATTGACACCGCAATATTTTTTTGAGCTTCTTCAATCGTTTTTCCTTGTGAAACAACCCCCAACTCTACGCAACGAGCGACAAAATATTTCCTCTCTTTGTGAATGGTTGTTGTAAAATGTAATTTCATAATTTAAAAATTTCAGATTTTTTTCTATTTACACCTTATTACACCTGCCTCAAATTGACAAATTTTTTCAAAAATCAAACCCTGCGCGGGCGGGAACGGAATCATAAAAATAATGCTTCACTAGTGTCATGTCCGTAATCAAGTCCGCTATTTCCGTAAACGCTTCAGGAGCGTCTCTGCCGGTCAAAACCAATTCAAGTTCTTTGGGTCGCATGCGCACCACTTCCAGCACCTCCTCAACAGCAAGCATCCCCAACGCTGTGGTGCTGTTGATTTCATCCAAAATAATCAAATCAAATTGCGCGGACAGAATCCACTCGCGTGCCTTTTCCAGCCCACGACGCGCTTCTTGCTTGTCTACTTCCGTCACGCCAAAACGAAACTCATTGGTAACAGGATCAATACGATCAAGACCTGTTGGCACAATGGTAATTTCTCCGGCAAACCTCTCACGCAACACCGCGCGCTCGCTGTAATGCGCTTCTCCTCCTTTATCAAAATAGACGATACCAACGCGCTTGCCCGCTCCAACCGCCCGAACCGCCAAACCCAATGCGGCGGTTGTTTTACCTTTTCCATTGCCGGTATAGATTTGAAGCATACAGGTGAAATTTTGAATGATGAAATACTGTTGAGACAATAACTTTGAGGGGACTACGAGCCGAGACGGCGGCGAGTCTGAGCAAAAATTCAACAGAATTTTTGCGTGCCCCATGAAGTTATTGTCTCAAAAAAATAGTTTTATCATTCACAAAATACTATGAGCACTTAGAAAACCCGCAACTGACGCATTTCATACACCCTTCTTCAAATTGCAACATCAAACTGCACGAAGGGCAAACCGGTGCGTGACCAAGGTTGGCGATAGAAATACGCCGCGCGGGCGCGCTTGCCACGGCGGTGGTAACCTTCATCTCTGTTTTAATTTGAGTTACCTCTGTTTCTTTAAGAGATTCAGTAGTGATAGTTTCTGTGGCAATTGCTTCATCACCTTTTCCTAACTGTTTGTGCCCATTGCGCACATGGCGTTCAAGAATTTTTGCAATAGCGTCCGGCAAAGAAAAAATCATCTCGCCGCCATCAAATGAAACTTCCGGTCCGCGAATGCCTTTTAACTGGTCAATCACCTCTTGAATTTCTATGCCGGAGCGGAGCGCCACGGAAACCATGCGGCAAATTGCTTCCGTCTGTCCGCCAAAAAATCCACCGGACTTGCCCAATTGCGCGAACACCTCAAACGGCCCATGTTCATCTTCATTTATTGTAACAAATAAATTTCCGTACGGGGTGCGTATGCGGTAGGTCATACCACTCATCACTGCAGGACGCACGCGAGGCATAATTTTAGAACTTGTCACAGACTCTTGCGGCACAGACGCCGTTTCCACAGCATCGCCAAACTTGAGTTTTCCTTCCGCGATTGCGTCCGTTACATCCTTGCCCAGTTGATCGGTCTTTGTTGATAAAATCTGCTCGTCGCGCGAACCATCGCGATAAATCGTCCCGCCTTTACATCCCAAATCATACATCAGCTCATACAGCTTGGCGGTTTGTTCTATGGTATATTCGGACGGCACGTTGCACGTTTTGGAAATTGACGAATCGGTCCAGCGTTGTATCGCCGCCTCCACACGCACATGCTCCTCGGGGGTCAACTCCATGGCGTTCACAAAATAATCCGGTACGACTTCTCCCGGGTGCGCGTCAAACCAATCCTGATAAATTTTAATGTTTTCCTGATGCACGCCGAGTCGTGACTTGCGGAAATACGTCCATGAATAAAACGGTTCAATGCCGGTAGAGGTGCCTACCATGGTGCCCACGGTGCCGGTTGGTGCTTGAGTCAAAAGCGTTACATTTCTGATGCCATACTGGCGCACCGCCTCGCGCACGCGCTCCGGCATGCCGCGCATAAATCCGCTTTCCAAAAAGCGCTCGTCATATTGAGAAAAGGGCGATTTTTCTTTTGCCAATTCAACAGAAGCCATATACGCCTCTTCCGCGATAAATTTGTATATCTTATCAATAAACAATAAAGACTCCTCGCTCCCGTATCGGATACCTAAACGAATCAAAAGCTCCGCCAAACCAATAGTGCCCATGCCCACGCGGCGTTCCGACATCTGTTGTTTTTTGTTCTCTTCAAAAAAATACGGCGTTGCGTCTATTACATTATCCTGAAAGCGTATGGCGCGATGCACCGTCTCGCGCAAGTCATCCCACTTCACGCTATGCGCCGTGGTGTCCGCGAATTTTGCCAAATTGACGTGACCGAGGTTGCACACGCCCCACGCAGGAAGCCCTTGTTCGCCGCACGGATTGGTGCAGAATATGCGCGCAAAATACTGCGAACAATCACGCGGCCGCCTTTTTCTTTCCACTTTTGCAGATCTCCATCCCATTCTGTGTGATAGCGTTCGTCCGCAACATCCGGAAACACCATTTCCCAATCAGCATCATCTTTAACCGCTTGCATAAAATCATCGGTAAGACCCACGGAGATGTTTGCGTTGGTTATTTTTCCCGCTTGCGTTTTGGAGGTAATGAAATCCATGACGTCAGGATGCCATACATTCAAAATGAGCATGAGTGCGCCGCGCCGCGACCCGCCTTGTTCAATGAGTCCGGTTACAAAACTGTAGAGCGACGCCCATGACACCGCGCCGCTTGAGCGGCCATTGACCCCGCGCACATACGCGTAGCGCGGGCGCAATGAAGAAACGTTGATTCCCACTCCGCCACCACGCGACATAATTTCCGCCATCTGTCCGAGTGTTTCAAAAATCCCCCCGCGGCTGTCTGTGGGGCTTGGTATGACATAACAATTATAGTACGTGAGCGGCACACCAGACCCCGCACCGGTAAAAATGCGCCCGCCCGGAACATACTTCCAATCATCCATGAGTTCCGTGAATTTTTCCGTCCACTCCGTGCGCAGATTTTCTGTTTTTTCCACCTGCGCGATTGCTTTTGCAACACGGCGCATCATTTCTTCCGGCTTGGTTTCCAACGGTTTGTCCACATGTTCCAACGCGCGCTTTTCTATGGTGCCGTCGCGCAATTCCACGGTCACTTCTTTGGTGTCCGCATCATACGCTTTCACTATACCGATCTCGCGCTGACCGGTCTTGAGATTCACACAGACAATCACCGTGTCTCCCGCCTGCAAACTCGCTTTCATGCCGGGCACCAGAAGGATTATACCACAAGATGTTGTGTTTGGTTAGAAGCCACGCAAGAGCATTTATCCACAGTTTTTACCCCTCTCGTCAACCCAGCCAAGTTCGTGGTTTCAGAATGATTTTGAGTCAAAAATCATTCTATCAAGCAACCTACTTGCAAACAATTTGCATTTGTGTTATACTCCCCGCATACCATGAAAAATCATCCTGAACATCTTAAAACGTTTTACGCGCTTTTCCAACGAGCGCGCCTCAAAATTACCCCGGCTCGCGTCCGCATTCTTGAGGTTTTACACCATGCGCACGCCCCCCTCTCTATACAGCAAATCTCCGCTGAACTTGAAACCGGCGAGGTGGATATTGTGACAATCTACAGAACCATCAGTGCCTTACAAAAAATCAACGCAGTCAAACAAACACATCTCAACGCAAAGGAACGGGCGTATGAGCTTGCCGGTGAGCACCACCACCACCTTGTGTGCACTTCATGCAACGCGGTGGAAGACATCACACTCAACGATCAGTTTGAACAATACCAAAAAATCATAACAAAAAAATCCGGTTTCAAAATTATGGATCACTCGTTGGAGTTCTTTGGTCTTTGCGCCCCCTGTCAAAAAAACTAAATTATTTACGTACTTATTTTTATGAAAAAAATCATCATATCCGTTGTCGCGCTCGCGGTCATCATAGGACTTGCGGTTCTCTATAAACAACGCGCGCCAATCTCCGGATTCTCAAAATCCGGCGGGGTCAAAATCGTAACAAGCATTTACCCTCTTGAAGAAATAGCGCGCAATGTTGGCGGTGAAAAAGCCAACGTGATCAGAATCACCCCCAACGGCGTGGAACCGCATGATTATGAGCCAACCCCGGAAGATATCGCTACGCTTCAAAGCGCGCAATTGGTACTGGTAAACGGCGCGGGAATGGAATCATGGAGTGAAAAAATCAAACCTGATTTGGAAAAACAAGGTGTGAAAGTGCTTAATCTCACGCAAACCATTTCGCTCTCGGACATGATCGCCAACTCAAAAGGCCAGATTGATCCGCATATCTGGCTTAACCCTCAAATATTTCAAAAAGAAATTGACGCGGTGCGCGACGCGTTAATCTCGCTTAACCGCTCAAACGCGTCGGTCTACACCGAAAACGCGAAACGCTACAGCATGGAAATCGCAACGCTTGACGCGCAAATTTCCGAAGGACTGAAATCCTGCGCGCTTAATGATTTTATCACCACGCATGATGCATTTGAATATCTTGCGATGCGCTATCACCTGACCCCTCACGGGATTGTGGGATTCTCACCGGACGAAGAGCCAACGCCGCGCGCCATAGCCGAACTTTCAACGCTCGCCCGCAAACAAAAAATCAAACATATACTTGTTGAACCGCTTGGGAATGACAAGTTTGCAAAAACACTTGCCAAAGAAGCGGGAGCTCAAACACTCACCCTTAACCCTATTGAAGGGTTAACCGCAGATGAAACAAAACAGGGTGCTACCTACCAAACGCTCATGAAAAAAAATCTTGATACCTTACGCACCGCGCTTTCATGCAAATAACACCATCCGCACAATCAAACTCCTGCATTACCCTCAACGACGTATCGTTTTTCTATAAAGCGGGCGAACCTGCCTTGGAGCATATCACGTTCTCCGTCAACCACGGCGATTATTTGGGTATTTTGGGCCCCAACGGCGGCGGCAAGACCACCTTGCTCAAAATTATTTTGGGACTCCTCACTCCGCAATCCGGGGTGGTACGCATTGATAATACCTTGCCTTCCGCGCGCGCAAGCCACCTGCATATAGGATATGTACCGCAAAAATCGGATGAAGAGCAGTGGAATTTTCCCGCCACGGTAGAAGAAGTGGTACTCATGGGCCGCACGGTTCGCGCAGGAGTCTTAAAAAAATACGCGCCTGTGGATTTTGAAGCGGTAGAGCGTGCCATGGAAACAACCGGCATCACCGCCTATCGCGCACCGCGCAAGAACAATTTTATTCATTTCTAAAAATGCTGAACACCAAACACGGACTCACTATTTTGTTTGTCTCACACGATTTGGACGTGCTCGCGCGAGAGACCACCTCGGTGTTGTGTGTCAACCGCACGCTCATAAGCCACGGCCCCACGAGCGAGGCGTTGCGCGAGGAACACCTTGAAGAACTCTACGGTAAAAAAGTCGCGTTTGCCGTTCATAGACATTAACTATTATGTTTGAATTTCTCCACTACGCATTTTTCATCCGCGCCGCGGAAGCGGGACTCATTATCGGCATTATTGCACCTTTGATCGGCATATTTTTGGTAGTGAGGCGCTTTTCGCTTTTGGCAGACACGCTTTCTCATGTAACGCTCGCAGGCGTGGCGTTGAGTTTTCTTTTGGGAACCAATGTCATTCTGACCGCGCTCGTTGCGGCGCTGGCGGCGGCGTTTGGCATAGAAAAACTGCGCGCCCGCAAACTTTTGTTCAGCGAATCCATACTCGCATTGTTTCTTTCAGGCAGTTTGGCAATATCCGCG
>Ga0075967_104_pt1 | contig 31623 bp, 34 predicted proteins | sample RifGroA2_FD_67993 | JGI IMG/M metagenome (GOLD analysis project Ga0075967, IMG submission 67993) | Parcubacteria (Magasanikbacteria) bacterium GW2011_GWA2_45_39
GGGACGCACGATAATATCTTTGAGCACTCCAACGCGCGCGTCCGAGCTGTCAAAAACTTTTGCGTTTAAAAGATGGCTCAAATATATCATAATTGAGAAGTATCGCGCGGCATGAATATGTTGAGTGTCCAATCCGCTACAATTTTAAGACGATTCATCCAGCTCCACATCTCGGTCAAAAAGATGGTGCGACGCAACCACCACGCAAAACGCCCGCCAAAAACAAACGACCCAAACTGCGCGACTGCGTACCAATCCCCAATAGGCATAATATCGCCTTTGCTTTTAAAAGAAAACGGCTTAAGCGGTTTGTTGGACATGAGCGCAAAACAATTCAGCGCGGCCACATGCCCTTCACCCACCGCGGCTTGAGCGGTTTGTGGCGCGCGCGTGCCTTTTCCGTTTTCCACACCCGCGTTATCCCCTGCTATAAACACCTCATCGTGCCCTACTAGCTGTAAGGTGTCGCGTGTTTTAAAATATCCGCTTTCGTTGAGATATTCATCATCCACCATGCCGCGCAAAGGCGAAGCAACACCTGCTGTCCACATAACGGTTTTTGTTTTGAGTATATTACCATCTGCCAAGTACACTGCGGAGGCTGTGATTTCTTTGGCAACGGCGTTGAGTTGAACCGCTACCCCTTGTTGAGCAAGACGAACCACGGCCATTTTGCAAGCAGGAAGGACGCATTGCGGGATAAGACGATCTCCTCCTTGTATAAGTGTTATTTTTACTTCATGATAATCAATTTCTTGATACAAATTTTTAAATTCATGAAACACGACATCGGCAAGCTGTCCTGCAAGCTCAACGCCGGTTGAGCCGCCGCCAACGATTACAAAATGCAATAATTTTTTGCGTTCGTCCGCGTCCGCGCTTTTAGTTGCCGCTTCAAAACGGGCAATGATGGTGTTGCGCAATGCGATAGCCGAGGCGATATCCTTTAATTGCAGGGTATGTTCCGCCGCGCCTTTGACGCCAAAAAAATTCCCCGTGGCGCCAAGACCGACGCACAAAAAATCATAGATGAGCATTCCTTGCGCGGTTTTGACCTGTTTATTTTTAAAATCAATATGCTCAGCATCTGTGTGATAAAACGTTTCCAAACAACAATTCATAATCTCGCGCAGAGGCTGTGTGATGTGGCTCCTGTCAACAGAACCCGTGGCAACCTCATGCAACATGGGATAAAACAAAAAATAATTCCACCGGTTTACCACCTGGAATAAATAGTCTCCGCTGTCATGAGTGAGATCATGGAGTGTTTTATAAAACCTTACTCCGCCAAACCCTCCGCCTAAAATCAATATTTTTTTGGGCATACCCTGTCAAAGCGCTTTGCCTCATTATTTTCTTTTCAGACTCTCAAAGTATACTACAAAAAAATATGCGAGGCAACTTACTTTTTTAAAATAAGTTATTAAGGAGGGCGAGAAATGAAGATCAAATTTTATGTCGCGCGCGTCTGGCGCCCATGTCCCTTGTATTTTGGTTTTTGCGTTCCGCGATATTTAATAGGTTTTGTGTCTTTTCGACGCAATGATGAATTTTCAACACTGCTCATTCTCCCTATTCCTATATTTGATATTTCCGGACCAACCCTCTTCCCCCGCGATTTATGTAATACCGCTGAATCATGCGTTCCTATCATTTCATCGGGATACTGAACTGTCTCAACACCAACCTGAAAACCCTCATTGTTTCCCTCTTTTGTTGCTTTCTGTTTTTCGCCGTGTAGATGTCTTTCTTCCTCTTCAATCAAAGCTTCTTCGGGCGACTGTGCTGAACTGTGTGTTTCAATTGAAACCCGCCCCCCCATACGACGTTTCCCTGTATGTGGGTTCAACAATACATCCCGTGGCGATGTGCCCTGTGTTGGATAGTCACTTGTTCCTTTTACCTTTCCATGACCTATCTGATAATCTGGAGGCGTAAACGGTCTTCTTTCTATCATAGATAATGATAAATTAAATTAAAAATTTTTATTGGCAGGCCCGCCCGGACTCGAACCGGGAACCTCGGTTTTGGAGACCGATGTTTTACCATTGAAACTACAGGCCTATTTAAAAGTGCAGAAAATACTGCACTTTATATAGTTACTTTGTCTCTTTATGCGGCGTATGTTTCTTGCAAAATTTGCAATGCTTCTTAAGTTCAAGACGGCTCTTAAGTGTTTTCTTGTTCTTATGAGTATGATATGGAACACGTTTGCATTGCGTACATTCCATCTTCACCAAATTATCTTGCGACATACATTTCTTGAATTATAGTAAATAAGTATTGTGCTGGAGCCGACAGAGGGATTCGAACCCACGACCCACGCTTTACAAAAGCGTTGCTCTACCAACTGAGCTATGTCGGCGCACGCGTCGATTCCGACTGGTGGGTGGAGAAGGATTCGAACCTTCGAAGGCGTGAGCCAACAGATTTACAGTCTGTCCCGTTTGACCGCTTCGGTATCCACCCGTATTCAAAGTAAATGGAGCCGTTGATCGGAATTGAACCGATGACCTACTCCTTACCATGGAGTTGCTCTACCAGCTGAGCTACAACGGCATTCATAACTTGTTAAAAGAACTATCCCATCTCCTCAAGACGCTCGCGGAATTCCGGTAATTTCTGATTATCCGGATTCACCGCCTCAAGACGCTCATAGGCCTCTTCCGCCAAACACCGATCTCCCGTTATTATACTGATTTCCAGCAATTGGTCAAGGTATTTGGGATTTCCCGGCTCTATATCTGACGCTTTCTGAAAATTACGAAGCGCGGCTGCAGGCCGTTCAAGCTCCTGATATAGCCGACCGAGATCAAAAAAACGGATCGCCAAACCATCATTTATTTCAACCGCTTTCTCAAGCGCTTTTGCCGCATCTTCATATTTATTTTGCCCAATAGATGCCATTGCCAAACGATTCAAGGCACGATCATCTTGCGGAGACAATTTAAGCAAAAATTTAAAAATTGCGGATGCTTCTTTATATCTTTCCAAATCCAAATACACTTTTCCCAAACCGCGGTACGCCTCCACATTTTTTTCATCAAGTTTTAAGACTTCAATAAAACATTGCTCGGCGTCTTTTAATTCATTGCGATCAATATGCTCCTCCGCCTTTGAAAGCCACTCTTCAATTTTCCCAAGCGTTACGACAGTCGGTGCAACCAAATCCGTGTCCTGCGCGCTTTTACTGCTTATTTTTTTTGCCTCCGCTTCTTCCGCCACCTTCTCATACTTTTCTTGCAATATGGCAACATACGCGCGAAATTTATTTTGCCCCGCCCTCCATACGCCTTTTAGTGGTCCGCTTGCGATTTTGAGCCACCTGCCCGCGCGCGCCATAGCGCGCCAAAAACGCTTGAGCTCCAACTGTTTCTTGACCTCTGCTTGTTGCACCTTGGGCAAGGTGCCAACGTCAAGAGATGTGAGCTGTGGAAATTTGCGCACCACAATCACCATAACGCCCACAAGGCAGACAATGATAAGTACAAACGGAATGATGTTAAAAAACATACTTTGCTTAAAAAGAAAGTAAGGCGAGCAATGAAGATAAGGTTTCTTTGCGCGCGCTCGCGCCGCCCACTAGCACTCCGTCAATATCCGTCGTATTCCAAAATTCATGCATGTTGTCCGGTGTTACGCTTCCTCCATATAGCACGCTACACTGCGATCCGTTCGTTTCTTTAACGATTTGTTTAATCAATTGATGAACCGCGCGCGCATCGGCAGACGAAGACGCTTTTCCCGTACCGATTGCCCATATCGGTTCATACGCGATAATTACTTTTTTCACGCTCACGCCCTGAAACGCGGTGCGCACTTGCGCGCTCACACGCGATTCAGTCTGTCCTGCGGTGCGTTCTTGCTCGGTTTCTCCCACGCATACAACAGGCTGAAGCCCTCCCGCGTACGCCGCTTTTACTTTTTTATTGACTGCCTCATCAGTCTCTCCAAAATACCGCCTTCGTTCACTGTGCCCTACAAGAACATGGGAAACACCCAACTCTTTGAGCTCTTTAATCCCCACAGCAGAGGTGAACGCGCCAGATGATTCAAAATACGCATCCTGCGCGCCCAGCACCACCGCGGAGCCGCTCACTACGCGTCCCACCGCGTCAATATGCACAAACGAGGGGCACACAATTGTTTGCACGCCCTCCGCGGTCTTTGCCGCGCGTGCGATTTCCGCAAGCATAACGGCATCTGCGCGTCCCACGTACATCTTCCAATTGGCAATAAAATATTTCATAGCTTACAAAAATTTTAAAAATCGAGCGCGTTCTTTGTAGGGGCCAACGAGCGCGATGTGCATTGCTGAAAAATCAAAAATACGTTTTGCAAGCCGCTGTACATCCCCCGCGGTTACTTTTTTTACTTTTTTCATTTTTTCTTCCGGACTCTCGTGAGCATTCAAAAGCGCTACCTGTTTGGCGTACCAACCGGCCCAAAAACTTGATTCTTCCATCTGCAAAATTGTTTTGCCAATCACATAATCTTTTGTGCGCGCCATCTCATCTGCTTTGACAGGCTCCACAATGAGCCGCGCGAGCTCTTCTTTGATTGCCTTGATTGCTTCTTCCGTGCGCGTTTTATTCAAGCCCGCTGAAACGGTAAAGGTGCCCACGTCTTGGTAAGGGCTTGTGCCGGAATTAATCATGTATGCCAAGCCTTTTTGCTCGCGCACCACGTCAAACAAACGGGAACTCATGGAGCCACCCGCAATCGCGTTCAAAATTGTGAGCGCGGGGTTATGCGCGTCTCCCAATTTCAGACCGGGGAATCCGAGCTCCAAATGTGCTTGATCTGTTTCTTTCCATTTAATCACCAAACGATTCTTTGCCGGCCGCGCTCCGGGAACAGGGCACTTTTTGTATCCGATTTTGATAAACTTTTTGGCAGGACCGCTGTCCGCAAACATCTTTTTCACTTTCTTGAGCGCGTTTTTTTGGATATTGCCGGCAATTACCACAACCGCGTTTTGCGGAGCATAAAAACGATCGCGATACGCAATAATTTTATCGCGCGTCATTTTACGAATTACTTCTTCCGTCCCGCCGATATACTTGCCCAATGGATGATGAGGAAATAGCAATTCTTCAAAATACTCTTCAACCATTGAGGATGGATTGTCTTTGTACATGTTAATTTCTTCTATCACCACGCCCTTCTCGCGTTCCAATTCTTCCGGCGCAAACAATGAATGATACAGCATGTCATGCAAAAGTTCCGCCGCACCCGCCAATTTTTCCCCGCTTGCTTTCACGTAGTAGCCGGTATAGTCTTTGCCGGTAAACGCGTTGTACTCCGCACCCAGGCTGTCCAGCGCGCGAGAAACGTCTATGGGGCGCGGGCGCAACGCGGTTCCTTTGAACATGAGATGCTCAATAAAATGCGACGCGCCGTTCATGTCCGGCGTTTCATAGCGAGAGCCCACCGGATACATGACTAAAATGGTCATGGCGACCGTGCCGCGCAATGGTATGGTGATTAACTGTGTTTTATTACGCAAAATTTCTTTGTGGAACATATCTTATCTTCCAAATTGTTCTTTTAAATAGGCGCCCACCTCTGCAATTGCCATGCGCGTTTGTTGCATGCTATCGCGTTCGCGCACCGTAACCGCTTTGTCATTTAATGAATCAAAATCCACGGTAATGCAAAATGGTGTACCCACTTCATCTTGTCGGCGATAGCGTTTGCCGATGGACTGCGTTTCGTCATAGTCAACCGCAAATTGTTTGCGCAATTCAGCCGCCAGAGGGCGCGCCACATGCGCCAGTTCTTCTTTCTTGGACAAAGGCAAAACCGCAACCTGAATAGGTGCCAAATGAAGCGGGAATTTCATTACCACGCGAGCTTCTGTTTCCCCTTCTTTCGCCGTAGGCGCCTGTTCTTCATGATACGCCTCCAAAAGTGCAACCAAAAGCATGCGGTCTATGCCAAACGTGGGTTCAATAACATGCGGTACAAACTTGTCGCCGGTTTCCGGATCCGTGTAATGCAAATCTTGCCCACTCATTTGCTCATGACGCGACAAGTCAAAATCCGTGCGATACGCGATGCCATGTAATTCTTTTACTCCAAACGGATACTTGTATTCAATATCCACGGTGCGCTTGCTATAATGTGCGCGCTCGCTGTCCGGAATCTCATGCCATACCAAATTATCCATGTTGACCCGCATGATATCTTTCCACCAACGCTTGATTTCTCCAAGCCACATTTCAAACGTTGCCTCCCACGCGTCCGGCCGTATGAAATATTCAAACTCGCCGATTTCAAACTCGCGCGTGCGAAAAATAAAATTACCTGGTGTGATTTCATTTCTAAAATTTTTGCCAATCTGCGCGATGCCAAACGGCAAACGGCGGCGGGTGACTTGCTGTATGTTTTTGAAATTTACAAACATACCCGCGGCGGTCTCCGGTCGCAAATATGCAACGCTCGCGGAATCTTCCGTGGAGCCGATAAATGTCTTAAACATCAAATTAAAATTCTTTTGCTCGGTGAATTTTCCGCCGCACTCCGGGCACACCATTGTGGAAATATCAACCGGCACCTCTTTGTCGTATCCCGGCTCCGCGGAGCACGCTTCCAGCACATGATCCGCGCGGAAACGCTTGTGGCACGCGCGACACTCTACCAGCGGGTCGCTGAAATTCTGCAAATGCCCGGACGCTTCCCACACGCGAGGGTTCATGATGATTGCGGAATCCATGGGAACCATATCGTCCCGTTCTTGGACAAAAAATTTCCACCACGCGGCTTTGATGTTCTGTTTGAGCGCATGCCCCAAGGGACCGTAATCCCATGAGTTTGCAAGGCCGCCATATAATTCCGATCCGGGGAATATAAAACCGCGCCGCTTTGCGAGCGAAACTATTTTCTCCATTTTGTCGTTCTCTAAAAGCATAGAAAGATAATGAGGCGACTAATATAAAAATTTTACGGGGACTACGAGCCGCCCCGACGTACGGCGGCGAGTCTGAGCAAAAATTCAACAGAATTTTTGTGTGCTCCGAAAAGTTTTTATATTAGTCACGTAACTCGTAGTTATATTGTCATGATCTCTTTTTCTTTTTCATCCCCCATCGCCTTAATCTTATCATTGTATGCTTTGCTCAATTCATCCAGCTCTTTGTGCAAACGGAATTTTTCATCTTCCGTAAGCGTTTTTTCTTTCTCCGCGGCGGTAATTTTTTCTTTCATCTCATCACGCGCACGCCGCACGGAAATGCGCGCCTGCTCCTGTTTTTGGCTGACCACCTTAATAAGATCCTTGCGCGACTCCTCGGTCATGGGGGGCAGAGGCAAACGAATTTTTGTCCCGTCATTGATGGGATTGATGCCAATGTTCGCAAGCTGTATGGCTTTTTCAATTTCCTTCAAAAGGGTTTTGTCCCACGGTTCAATGGTAATAGTGCGAGCGTCCGGCACCGTAATTGACGCCGTGCTTTTTAAATCCATGCGCGCGCCATAGGCTTCAAACGTAATGCCATCTAAAATTCCTGCGTTCGCGCGGCCGGTGCGCAACGTGCTTAATTCTTCTTTTAAATGAGTGAGCGATCCTTCTCCGCCGGTTTTAAATTGATCAAGTGTAAGCATATATTAAGATATAAATTAAAATCCTGACTTTTGCTCCACAAACTTTGAACCCATAAACACCACATTGGTGTTTGTTGGATTCACCATAAGTGCGCTCGGCACGCGTGTGGTGGGAAGTTTTTTGGTGATCCATTTTTCTCCCCCGTCATCCGTGCGGTATAAGGTGGAATTGGTGGAGTAAAAAATCTGCAAATAATTCTTGGGGTTCACCACCACCGCCTGAATTTGCGCGCCGCCCGGAGGTGTTAAGAGCTTGAATGCGTCCCAATTAGCGCCCAAATTAAGAGATTTTATTAAACCATATTGCGTTGACAAAAGCAACCATTCCTTTGACGCGTCCAAAAATATAATGTCGCGCACCGCAAACGCGCCGCCGTACTGCTTCAAACCTTCATTAATATCATCACCCCAAAAATCTCCGCCGTTCAGCGAGCGATACACGCCTTGCTCCGGCGTTGCCACATATATGTGGTTTCCGTCTTGAGGCGAAAGAAGTATTTTGAGTATGCCGTTTTTGAAGCGATTTTTTACCACCCAGCTTTTTGCCTCATCCGTACTTTTGAGCAAATCACCCGCACTCGTGCCTACCCATACAATGTTGCTCTTGTTTGGATCCACCGCAACACTCGTGAGCACCGTGTTGGCGCGCGCTTCTTCATATACATTTTTCCAACTGCGACTGCAGTCCACTGATTTGAATAACTGCGTGCCAAGCGTTACATAAATAGTGCATTTGTTATGCGGATCCACTGAAATTGACTGAATATACCCCGTACGCAACTGATCCGGTTGGAACCATCCCTCGCCAAGATTATAGGTTACCAAAAGCCCTGCACCGTCGGTTCCCGCGTAAAGCGCTTGCGGGTCGCTTGGATCCGCCGCGAGTGTTACGATATTAGCCAAACTAAAATTGCGTTGCGCACCGCCCACTGCCAGAATCTGCGTTTTTTGCCCCCATGTGTTTCCTTGATCGGAGGATCTAAAAACTCCGCCATCCGGCACTTTGCTTCCACTACTCCCTAAACCGGGCACGCATCCCGCGCCGCCGAACAAAAGAAAAATACCCGCACCCAACAAAACGAGAGAACTACGATGTAGTTTCATACGTGTTAATTTGTAAAAGTAAATGTTCTAATAAAAGCCGTCCATTCATATTCTGATCAAGACCTTCATGCGCTGTTTCAATTTCTTCTATAAGCTTTCCAAGCCTTTGAGCGCCTACACGTTCCCCGATTTCTTTGAGACGTTTTTCTTGATCCCGATACACCACCTGCTCGCTCAAGCCGTAATGAGCAAACACCGCATCGCGCGCCAATACCTCCCATACGGTGAGCACATTGTGCACGGTTTCTCGCGCGGATGTGTGGTCGGCGCTGCGTTTTGAACCCACAAAAGAAGAAATCGCTTGAAATTTATCATGCAAATTGCCACTGATAATTTTGAAAAAACGATCCACTTCTTCTGTCTGCCATTCACGCGCTTCTTTTTCATGCGCCAGATTGAGCGCGATACCGGGCAACCCTCTGCTCATCTGCGCGGCGGCGCGACTCTCTTTTTCCGCAACTCCTTGCGCAGCAAGCGCTTTTTCCATGTCTTCCACCGCCACTTTTGAAAGCCGAATGGTCTGGCACCGTGAACGAATAGTGGCAAGCATTTGCTCCTCATGACTCGCGAGCAGTATCAGACAAGTGTGCGGAATGGGTTCTTCAAGTGTTTTCAAAAGCGCGTTGGCGGCATTGCGATTCATTGTTTCCGCTTCCCGTATGAGCACCACAGTGTAAGGCGCGACAAGCGATTGGCGCGTGAGCGTATTACGAAGTTCTTTTATTTGATCCACGGAAATGGAAAATCCGTGGCGTTTCTTTTTTTCATCCGCAGCGCGTTCTATAACGGTAAAATCTATACCGGCAATGAGACGCGCGGCGTCTTTTTGCAAAAGCGCGGCAATAAATTCAAGTGCCACACGCTCTTTGCCTACATGTTCCGGCCCGGTGATGAGGTACGCATGCGCCATTTTCCCTTGAGCGTGCGCCTGCTTTAAAAACTCAATCTGCTTTGAGTGCCCAATGAGAGGAAAAATTTGATTTGGCTTTTTTGTGTTTTGCTCTTTTTCTTGAACCTTTTTACGCGCCATAATGCTTTAAAATGCTGGTTTTGTGTTGGCCAGCTTGTTAATGAACAGTATAGCACAAAAATGGAGGTGCTGAAAGACGATGTAATTATATATAGTTTTTTTAAATTCAAAATTTTGATAAACGCCTAGACAAAATGCCAGTGGGTTTGATATAGTCAAATTAACCCCGTCTTTGAGCTAACCCTCAAGGCATAAAGCAGGCGCAAGCCCGCAAAAGGACGTCCGATGAACGAAATCGCTTTTTTCAACTTGCTTCTTCTTTATGCACTCAGTTCCGTATCCTGTGGACTCTTGATTCTGGGTGATTTTCTCGGAGCGATTGAATCCCGCTGCAATGCACGCAACCGACGCGTACAACAGAGGACAACGTGAGAATCCCCAAAATCATCGGCATTCTCTTGATCCTCATTGGCATCGGTCTCTTGCTGTGGCAAGCCGATCTCACCACACCAGGCCTCGGTTGGTATCCATACCTGTAAAGAGAAACAACGACTCCAACCATGCTCACCATCTACGCCCTAACCGCGTAGTTTTTTTAAATTTAAAAACACACCGGCGTGGATGCGTTTTCCTATTTATGCAATTCGTAATTTCATTTTAATCTGTCGTATTTCCTTCTCTGTTTTTCTAACTCGTTCTACGGTAAATGTTCATTCCTCATCACATACGATTCAGCACCCCGATAATTTGATCTTGCCCACTGATGATTCTGCTTTCCGAATTTCTAACATCTTCCTTAAAACCCACTCACCTTTCTTCCTGTGAGTTTTTTTAATTTTAGGAATTTATTCCCCCAATTTCACTTCCTGCAAATGCCCGCCGGAAAACGCCGCAAACATCATGGGGGCTTGCGCGCGTTGTGCAAGAAACGCGGAAGTAAACGTAATCTGCACCGGCGCGCCGGCATGAAAACGATCGTTATAATTTACTATATCAACAACAACATCCGGAGAGCTTGCGAATTTCTCCCCGTAAAACATTGGCCCTTGAATCCCCCCTTGCGCGATAAATCCTTGCGCGGACGGATACCACTTCAAATCCAACAAATTTTCCGATGTAACGCGCGCGCAATAATATCCGCACCACGGTTCATACGCAAACTTGAGCGGCAAAATGTTTGGCGCATAGTCCGGATACCAGAGCTTGAGCGCGGAAAAAAATCCATTGCGGTACACTTGTGCGCCTTGTATTGTTTCCGGCAAACCCATAATCACCAATGCGCCGCGCGGCGCGAGCGTGAACGTGTGCATATCTTCCAACACCGTGCGCGATGCCGCACCGGCATTTTGCCACACAATGCTTTTCATGCGCATAGTTAGACTTTGATTTGCCACAAACCATGCCAAAAGCAAAACAACCGCGAACAATTTCCACTGTATCCATTGCGTCTTCGCTTGATACTGAATATACATGCCGCACGCGGCGCCGACGAGCAATGCAAAACCAACAGATGGAAGGTACGCAAAACGCTCGCCTTCGTCCGTCCAACTATTTAATTTCAAACTCAAAACCGGCAAAGTGCCGATGATAAAAAACAAAGTGAAAAATCCCAGTACCCGTTTGTAAGTGGGGCTGATTTTGCTCATATAAATGCTTGCAACAACAAGCGCCGCGAGCGCCATGCCTCCTCCATACGCCAGCAGACGATGATGATCTACGGTGGAAAAAAGAAACATGCGTACCGAGCCGCTTGCAAAATGAGAGATGATAATTTGCACAAACGTACGCCCCATGTTTACAAAATTCATGTGTGCTCCGGACGCGTTGTAATAATTCCACAACACGCCGGTGCTGGCGGCGCGCATCCATAAATACCCAACAAGCGGCGCCAATGAGACAACCCACAGTAGCCAAACACGCCGCATGAGTGGGCGTTCTTCGCAAACAAAATCATACGCGATAATCAAAAGCGGAACAACAATCGCCATTTCTTTTGAAAGTAATGCAAAACAAAAAGAAATGAAAGCGCCAGCCGCGGCACTGTAGCGACGCGTACAACCGCGACTGTACGAACGAAACTGAATATACAGTATCAACGTAAGCAAAACAAAAAATGTACTCAACAAGTCTCCCCTGCTCGCAAGCCACTGTACCGCTTCAGCGTGATTGCCCAACACCAAAAATACAAGTCCCGCAAAGTACGCGGCAACGTAATTTTTTTTGTTTTTAAATAGCATGAGCGCGAGCAAAGCAACCAAAACGCTATTGATAAGATGCAAAACGATGTTCGCGGCAAAATATCCGCGCGGATCCAAACCACCAAGACGGTCATTCACCAAAAAGGAAAGGCGCACGAGCGGCCTATACACACTGCCGGCTGTTCCGCCCAGCATATTGGTTGAAAAATAACGCAAAGAAAACGGCGTGTTGTGCACGCTTGCCAGAATATCAAAATCATCTGAAAGAAAAAAAGAATGAAGTGCGGGACTGAAGATATACGCGCCCCACGCGAGCGCCGCTACAACCAACAACGCGGAAAAAATTTTGAAACGAAAGACCATGCTATTAGTGATGTTGTTTTGAGTGGCAACGCTTTTCGGGGCACGCAAAAATTCTGTTGAATTTTTGCTCAGACTCACCGCCGTCGCGGCTCGTAGTCCCCGCAAAACATTTCCACTCAAAACACTTAATTAAGTAAAATAAGTTCCGCAATCTCTCGCGCTGATTTCTTCCAAGAAAACATTTGCGCGCGTTTTAAACCTGCGGCAATAAGCGTCTGCCGCAATAACCAGTCATTCAATAAAAGTTCTATCTGTACGGCAATCTCCGCGGGTTTGAAAGGATTGACATAGAGTGCCGCTTCGGCGCAAATCTCCGGCAACGAACCGCTGTATGAAACAATAACAGGAGTCCCCACAGCAAAAGCTTCCACCGCCGGTATGCCAAACCCCTCATAAAAAGAAGGAAAAAGAAACGCAAACGCCCCTTTCATCAAAACAGGCACATCCGCGCTTTCAACCCACCCTGGACGCACAATCTGTCCGCGATATTTGGATTTTTCTATGGCAGGCGCCACGTCTGCATATCCATACCCGGGCTTGCCGAGCAAAAGCAACTGCCACTCTTTTGCGCTTCCCGCGCTCTTTTTTTCGCATTTCTCACACCACAACTCAAATCCTTTAATAATTCCCAGTGTATTTTTCTTTTCTTCCAAACGACTAATGCTCATAACATACCGCCCCCTAAGCCCGTAGGATCGTTTCACCTCCACAATCAGCTCGTCCGGAATATCAGTATTAAAAATACGTGAGTCATAGCCGTTATAAACCACCTTAACTCGTTCCAAAGACGCACCAAGAAGCGTATGCAACTCCGCCGCGGTAAACTGCGACGGCACTACAATCTGCGTATGCATGCTATTGAACGCAGAGCGTGTTGAAGCAACGCCGTACCAGCGCTCAAACAAACTATATCCCGCGGGAAACCGCACGCCACCCAAATCATGTATTGTTAAAATCGTGCGCGCAGGGTGCACGAGCGGCATTACATGCGCCGGCACAAACAACACATCCGGCGCCTTACGATACATCTCCCAAGAAAGCCGCACCTGCGTCCAAAGTCTTTTTGGCGGCCATTTCAAAACTTTTTCTTGCCAATTATTCGGCAGAACGCCAAGCTCCCCGCGCAATGGTTCCCGCGTATACAAAACAACCCTATGTTCGGAAGATATGATTTTCTTTAACTCTTGTATGAGCGCCCACGCGTACCACTCTACACCGGTCTTTTGTTCGTTGTTGGCGCGCGAGGCATCTATTCCAATGAGCATATTATTTTTTCTTTATCACACGCACTTCCCCCTTGTCCGCATCAACTTCAACCTCGTCGCCACATTGACCAAATCATGAGTCGTACGAATTATTTTTACTATTCCTCTTACGCATCCCACCGACGCGGTTTGTCCCCGCAATATACGCGTTTCTTTATCGCGCGCGCCGCTCATGCGGACAAAAAGCTCCCGAGCGCGTTTCCCGCTCACCACTTCATAACCCTTAAGCGTTTGTATGCACACGCAAAAATCCTTACGCTTGTGCAGTTCCTCCGAGGATACACCGCGCTTTAAAAGCATATCGTACAACTCGGGATAAATAGTATAATTCATCTCCGCCACGCCAAGCTCTAAACGCTTTCCCGCCTCATCTTTAAATAACTTCTGATAATAGTTCGCAATCAAAACGTATTTCTTGCGCTCGTCTTGCATGTACGCAAAAACCTCCGCAATAGTGATAAGGTTTCGCAATTCTTTGTTTAAATTTAATTTTTTGATAAGAAGCAATTTTTCGTGTTTGACGCGTGCAATTGCATCTTCAATCCGTTTTATTTCAACGCGCGGGTTCACTCCTTTTTCAAGCATGTCATGCAATGCTTCCAAAAAATAGACCGCGTCCAAATATACCACCTTGGCATAGTTATTTTGCACCCAATGAAAGTTCAAAATGTGCTTGCGCAATTGCGCATATAATTTTTTATGCGATTGCCGAATGGCAGGAAGCGCACGCGCGCCTTGTGCTTTTATAAGCCGCGCAAGTGATGCATTTTTTTGAATTTGAATGAGTATTGCATACCGCCCAAGCATTTCTTGGTTGATAAATGAATCTTTAGTCGGTGACATGAGCAGGACAAAGGTGTCATTAAAATGATCATGAATCACTTGCTTGAGCGCCGGCTCAAGAAAACGGTCGGAATGCATGGAAAATGAATCCTGCAACCCCGCCGCTATGCTGTACTCATCCATATACGCCATGTTGAACTTTTTATATAACGCCAAAAATGCGCGGTCGTTTAACTCAGCAAGACGCGCCGTGGTGATTGCCTTAAAAACAGTTCTAAACAATTTTAACTTTATATGCCATTGCTTCAAAAGCCGGCTCAAAAAAGCCGGATCGCGATTCACGCGATTAACCAAGCCAACACGCAGCCGTTCCATGTCTGCTTCATTCCAAAACCAGTGGACGTAATCATTTTCAACAAAAAATATGGTTATATGAAACGAATCGCCGTAATTTTTTCTAAAAAACCTCAACGGCTGTTCTCCAACCGGAAAAAAAGTATGCAAAAGCCCATGAAACCCTTTATATGTCCACGTCTCTTTTTCAAGTTTATATTTTTCAAAGAGACCCTCCTCCATATTTATCGTGTTGCCAAAATGCTCCGCTTGTAACTTTCCAAATTTTCAAGCGCAATGCCTGTGCCTTTAACCACGCACAAGTACGGCTCGTCCGCCACAAACGCGGCAACGCCGGTTGCCTTGGTGAAAAGCTGATCCAAATTGCGCAGCTGACTGGATCCGCCAGAGAGCACCATGCCCTTGTTCATAATATCGGCAGATAACTCCGGCGGCGTTTCATAGAGCACATCTTTAACCGCTGTAATGAGTCCCGCCAGTTCGTCTTGAATGGCTTCCGTTACGTCATCAGAAGTAATGGCAAGAGTGCGAGGAAGCCCCGAAACCATATCACGCCCGCGAATTTCTGTTGATAATTTTTTATCTAAAAACATGGCAGACCCCACCTCTATCTTTGCCTCTTCCGCGGTACGTTCCCCAATTGCCAGATTATATTTACGCCGTATGTATTCAACAATCGCCGCGTCAAACTTATTACCACCAATCCGCACGGATCTGCTTACCACAATACCCCCAAGAGAAATAATGGCAATCTCCGCGGTACCTCCGCCAATGTCAATAATCAAATGACCTGACGCACTGCCAATCGGGATATCCGCGCCAATTGCGGCTACAATTGATTCTTTAATAATATACGCCGCGCGTGCACCCGCGTTGATGGTTGCGTCAATCACCGCGCGTCGTTCTGTGGAAGTAATTCCGCCCGGAACCGCCACCATAACCTCAGGACGGAACAAACGCACGCCTCCCAATGCTTTGTTAATGAAGTAACGCAACATAGCTTCAGTGGTTTTGTAATCCGCGATAACTCCGTCTTTGAGCGGCCGCGCGGCAACAATTGTTTCCGGCGTGCGCCCCAACATGTCTTTTGCTTCTTTGCCCACTGCAAGCACTTTTTTGTCAATTTGAGAAATCGCCACCACCGACGGTTCGTTAATCACAATACCCCGCCCCGGAACATACACGAGGACGGTTGTCGTACCCAAATCAATGGCAATTTTTTTGATAAACATATTTTTTCAAATTACGAAATGTCATTGAGGCAATGGATTCCCGAGGGGGCTTACGGAGCCCGACGGGGCGAGTAGGAGGGAAAATGCTTCAAGCATTTTACCCTTACCCCTTGGGAACCATTACCGAAAAAAAGCATTTCGTAATGAACGGTATTATCTCTTAAATTCAATGATTTGGTCGTGCGACAAATCGCCCTCAAACCGCCTTACTGTTGTACCAAAATCAACCTGCACTGTCAATCGCGGAGAGCGCTCAAGTCCGAGCTGTTTTTGCGCATATAATTTGTAGACGCCGGCGTTTAATTGCTCCTGCACGCTTGGGGGCAAGGTAAACACCCAACGGATTGTTTCTGACCCTTTTGGTTCCACAAACCAAAACCCTCCAAACGACTGCTTGTCCCCTTCCACTCCAACTTCTGCAGGCACAGGTTTCTTGCTTTTGACGTCATCAATAAATCCATTGCTTTCACGCAACGCCGCACTAACGGGAACATACAACCGAGTGAAACTGCGATAACGCGTTGTTTTCCAATCATAGGAGCCCGTGTGCGCATAGGTGGCGGAAAATTCTCCCACCCATTCGTTGTTTCCCGCACGTTTGATACTGTAAGTAAATGCGCGATCAATCACCGTATCGGTTTTAAGACTTGCCAAATTTGCGTCAACAACTTGAACAAAATCCGTACTCATGGGAACGCCTGCTTGTCTGCCTCCCCACCCCAATTCTTCTATGGTCTTTTGCACGGCGATATCTTTGGAAAAAAGCATAACATGTTTTTCCTTAACCATGCGTTCAAACAAATCAAGCATTGATTTCCATTGCCACGAGGGCACGCTCGTAATTTTGTGCATCAGAGCACTCCCCATTTCTCCAATAAGCGTTTTCCGCTCCGCTACCTGCTGTCCGGCATCTTTGTATCCGTATTCAACATGATATTCCAGCTCTTCAACCACTTTCTCCGGCACATAAGTTTTGCCATTTACTTCAAGGGGTCCTGTTACAGCAAGCAATCCCTTAAGAACGGTTGGTGTAACTCCTATCACTCCATCAAGCGCACTCGCTTCCGCACCACCCTCCGCCGCATAAAAACGCAACGTATTTTCCGATGAAATTTTAAAATCAGGCGACCAATTGCTGTCTCTGAAGTACCACAGTGGCTGGGCAAGATATTTTTTAATCGGCGCGGGTGGATCTATTTTAAAATCCACCGGAGCATTCCAATCCAAATTTTCCGATCCGCTGGTGGTAAACGAGAGAATTTTCCCCTTATTAATTTTTAAAATGCCATAACTGCCGATAAATCCGCCACCCGGGCGCATTTCCGTATTGTTTAGAAATAACAGTAAAAATGTGCGCGGCTTATCAAACCCCAAAAAATATGGAGCCAAAGCAAACCCACCCTTAATACTCCCTGAGTTTTCCTCAACCGGCTGACGTGTGAAGTTACGCGACAATCCAAATAGATCCCATCGAAAAAAACGCACCCCAAAACCCATTACAATCGCGATAATCAAAATCACCATAACAACTCCCCATCGGGTAATGCCTTGCGGAACAAGCGAGCCTCTTAATTTAAGAGCGTACTTTTTTAGCGACATAAAATCCTAAATACTTTCCCAACATCAAACGCGTTTGCGCGTCAAGCGCGGGAATGGAACCGAATAAAATAGTGGACACCGGCAATAAAATCCATTGTAAAATCATAAACAGATACGCGCTTTTTGACACTGTCTGCGGGCGCGGCGGCAAAAGCAATAAACTCAAAAGTGCCGACACAAACAACCCTGTCATCGCCAAATTCATAAGCGTTTCAAGCGTAAAAGGCGCGTTTTGATAAAATGCCGAAGCGCGCGCGTATTCCGGCGCAAAATACAACGGCAAACGTCCCAAGAAAAAAATCATAATCGGCACCACCGCCCATGAATACATGCCCTCCGTTACGTTCCACAAATACACGATTTTCTTTGTCCATGGAATTGAACGGTGCTTTCTAAAATGCCAAATCATAAAAGGCAAATTTTCCACGCCCCACGCCCAACGCCTTTGCTGTTTATACAAATTTTTCAAACTGTCCCAGAAACCTTCACCCTTGGCTGTATCCATGGACACCGGCACATACATGGGCACAACACGATAATCTCCTCCATAACGCAAAAAGCATTGCAAAAAGATACGCGAGTCCTCACTCACAATATTCTTTTGCCAAAAACCCACATCAACCAGCGCTTTGAAACTCATGCTGTGCGATGAGAAGGTAAAGAGCCGCTCGGGGCGTGTGAGTTCCGTCAAAAGCCAAAACGTAGTACCAAACGAGGCGAGGCGCAAAATCGCGCTTGTCTGCCAAATGTTATTATTATAGAGCGCAACCGGCTGGTACGAAGCGCGGGTGCGTTCCGGCGTGGTGTGATAGATATACGCCAAATGTGCAAAGTAGTGCGGATGCGCACAGGTGTCTATGTCAAACGAAGACACGATCACTTTTTCATACGGTATGCTCATTTCTTTAATTACGCGCTCGGCAACATGTCCCGCGTAATTGAGATTGGAACCCTTGCCGGGGATTTCATTTTCAAGCCCGCGCGGATGCACCGTTATCAATAATTTTTTGAAACGAGAGCCGTATGTTTCCTTTATGCGCTCGGCAACCTGCAAAAAATGATCCTTGTCCCCCTCCTCGCCCGCCAATACGATAATGAATCGGTCAAGCGCGTACTCGGTGGTGCTCAAATTTTCAAACGTGGCGCGCACCACGCTTTCCTCCTCTTTATAGGTGGGCAAAAAAATCAAATGGTAATAATCTTTCCATGTGGGAATCTCATTTTGCAATTTTTTAAACCAATCAATTTTTAACGCTCCTCGGAAACGAAACCACGCGATAATGAGATAAAAAACAAAATATATCGCGCGTAAAACCCAATAGACATCAAACGCAATAATAAAATAAATAGCGGCAATGGGCGCAGTGATAGAAACCACAATCATCGCCACAATGGTAAACCATGCGGCGGCACCGGGTGCTATTTCCAACAGGCGATACTTCCTATATTCAGTCATAAACGGGAAAACAATTTCTTTTTAGAAACAGTGATGTGCGGCTCGCCTTGATAAAGTGGATGCAAGGGCACGCGTGCCATACGTGCCTGCCAAGAAAAGTGAACAATAGCCTCATATAGATGCGTTTCATCCGCATAGGAGCGGCAGTCAAACCCTGCCACACGCACTCCTTTTGTCCATTGCAGAGCATTCAATACGGAGACAGCGGCACGCACCGCCGAAAAACTCCCTCTGCCTTCCACAAGCGCAATGCCCCTCACGTCATCTTCTTTCAATTTCTGCAATTTCATGTACTGCGTCAGATGCTTCAAAAAACAGGAACCATGCGCGTATGCAAACTCACGCACGCTCACTAGGCATCCCGATTGGAGCATACCTATACGGAAGACGCCGATTTTCGTTATATCAATTACCAATAACGAGGCGCGCGCGTTCATTTTTTGCGATTTAACGTATCGCACACAACCACATATTTGTGTTCCATCAAATCATTCAAAAATTTATCCGCGATATCGCGGCGATACAAAAATTCTTTGGTTGCCATGAGCGTGTAACGCACCTCGCGGCCATATTCCTTTTCAAAATGAGTAATGATTTTATCAATTGCTTTTCTGGGCGCCGAGCCTACCAATAAAATATCGGTTACCGCTTCGGGCGCACTCACAAATACACCTGTCATAACCAAATAATCCACTGTGCCCGCTTTTTTTAAATCATTAACAAGTCTTTCTTCACCAAATAATTGTGCCTTCAACAAAAGCGATTGCAATTCAGGGTTTAACAATCCGCTGTCGGACAGATGATAAAATCTTCGGCGTTCGACCGGTGTTGTGCCGCGTGTCCGTCCTCGCGCGCGGCGTGTGCTATTTTCCGGAACCGCAACGGGTAGTTTTGACTCCGCAATAATATGCGCCGCGGACAGATGATCCAACTCGCGCCGCACCGCGTTAATCTGCGTATTGAGCTTGCGCGCGAGTTCCCGCACAAAAAAATGATCGTTGGGGTGATCAAAAAAAATACGAAGAAGTTTTAAGCGTGTTTTGGAGCCAAACAGATGTTCAAGCATACGATTAAGCTATAAAATTAGACCATTTTGCTTTTGAAGCTCAAGACTAGTATAATATAGAAGAACACTCCAGTCAAAACTAGGGTATGTCGGACAGCGTACAAATCAATACATTTGTGGTGCAATCAAAGAACAAGCCTTTGCACCATGCACTTTTGTTGTTATCTCCCTCATCACGATCAGGCGGCGCCCAAGATCGCCTTTTTGTAATTGCGGAAATTCCTCTCTCTCGCGGAGCCGGCAACTCTCGCATTGAATCCGCGCGATTATTCGGTTCACAGCTTTTTAGCCATTACAAAGAATGCAAAGACGAACAAGGAAATGCGAGCGAGTGTTTTGAAAAACTTATTGAATGGGCAAACCGGCACGTAGAACAATTTATAGAACTCAAAAAAGATGAACGAACCCCCACCATGCTGATTGGATGTCTTTCCGAGGAAAAATTATTCTTCAGTATCTCCGGCGACCCCTCCGCGCTTATCTATTTTAAAGATCATGAAACGTTCAGAGACCTTGATCTCATAAAGACATACGGAGGCGGCGAACGTGAAAACAAGCAAGCACCTTTTTTTCACACGCTCATAAACGGAGAACTCCACACGGATAATTATGTACTCATCTCCACTGCGATACTTCATGATTTTTTGCCGCCCGAACGCGTGGCCAAGTTCATTACGGAAAATGAGGGAGATTCAGCGGCTGACGCGTTGTCTAAAGAATTGAGTACCGCGGCGGCGCATCTTGCGGTTGCGGGACTCATCATCAGCCGTCCCGGTGTGCGCAAAAAAATTTCAGCGCCCGCAGGATCGTTTACACTCTCAACCGCTTCCATCAAACGGCTGATTCATCAAGGACACGCAACGGAAAAACTTTTGGACATGTCATTCATTGCAAAAATAAAAGCATTGCTCCTGCCACATTTGATGCCGCGCGGGAAACACAGCAACACGTCCGCCATGCGCGCCAAAAAATCCAATTCTCTCGGTACAATAAATTCCAAACCCCTGCAAGCGAGAGAACTTTTGCGGAACGCGAACCGCATAATACAACAAATGCTCCTCAAAATGGGATACTTCTTGGTAACCGTCTTGCGCCATCTCAAACAATTATTTAGCTCTCCCTCACATGAACGACGAGCGCTCATAGACGGCCTACGCCACGCGTCATCCACGTCTGTTTCAAAATGGAAAACTCGCTGGAGCGCGCTCTCCAAAAAACAGCGTCTTATTTTTGGAGCAAGCATTATCGGCGGGCTTGTGATAGCGCTCAATATCGCGGGTTTTACCATGCGTTCCGTCAACTCACGCGCGCAAGCCGCTTATACGGCGCAATATAATACCATTAAAGAAAAACTTGATGGCATAGAGTCAATGATCATTTACAACAATGCCCTGCAAGCGCGCATGGAAGCGCGCGACCTGCAAACACTCATTGCACAATTTCCCGCCGATACGGCAAAACACAAGGCAACACAGACGGGGCTCCAAAAATCATTGGATGATTTAATGCTCAAACTGCGTCAACTCACCAGTATTACTCCAACACTTGTTGCCGATTTTGGAGCGCAAAACCTCGGTGAACTTTCAAAACTCTTAATAGGGGGTGGATGGGTTACCGCAATCGGAAGCGGCACGCACGCCTTCACCGGCAATGCCGCTACGCATGAAACAAAATCAATTGATTCACCGCTCCTCGCCACAGTGAGCGCCAAAACCATTCGTGATGCGCAAAATTACATTGTTGCTGTTGAAGGAAAACGACTCATCAATATTCAAATGCCATCCAACGCCGTAACTTCGCTTGATACTATCTGGAGCGCAGAACCCAAACTCATCAAAGCGCTTGGATTTTACAACAACAAATTGTATGTGGTAGACGGCGCGCGCGGCAGTATTACCAAACACGAACCGGCGGCAAAAGGATTTGGCAAAGGTGTTGATTGGCTCAAACAGCCGCAAAAAAATCTTGCGGGAGCCTCCGCACTTACGATTGATGGCGCGCTGTACGTGGGCATGCAAGACGGCACGATCTACCGATTCATGAACGGCGCGGGCGTAAGGATGTCGCTTGACCTGCTTGACCCGCAACTCAAAACGATAACCGCGATATACACCGCAAAAGATTCACCGATTCTGTTCATTTTGGACGCGGTTGAAAAACGCGTAGTACTGTGGGACAAAAAAGGCGCGCTCAAAGTGCAATACACAGCGGCAGAGTTTGAAAACGCAAAAGATTTTGCGGTGGATGAACGCACCAAAGAAATTACCATCCTTGCCGGAACCAAAGTGTGGAAGTTTAGATATTAATTTCAAAACAAAACAGCCTCGTTTTTACGAGGCTGTTTTTGTATATCCGAAAGATATTATTTTAACACGGCTTTGCCTCCCGCTTCTTCAATCTTCTTTTTCATGCCTTCAGCGGTGGCTTTGTCCAAACCTTCTTTAACCATTTTTGGGGCGCTGTCTACGACTGCTTTTGCATCTGCCAAGCCCAAACCGGTAACTTCGCGAACAATTTTAATGACCGCAATCTTGTTTGCGCCCGCTTCAAGCAACTCAACGTTGAATGAAGATTTCTCTTCTTCAGCAGGAGCGGCGGCGCCCGCAGCAGCCACCACGGCAACCGGAGCGGCGGCACTCACGCCAAATTTTCCTTCCAAGACTTTGACCAATTCGGCCAAGTCCAAAACAGAAAGCTTTTCAATTTGGTCCACAAGAGATTTGAATTTCTCGGGAACCACTACGTCTTTCATTTCTTCTGACATATGTGTGATGAATAATTATAATTAAGCTTGTACGCCGGATTTTTTTTGCTCATACGCGTGCAATATCTGCACGAGCCCTCGCAAATTTCCTGCCAGCACGTTAACAAATCCGGAAATAGGAGCCTGCATTGTGCCAACCAATTGCCCAAGCAATTCTTGTTTTGACGGCAATTTTGCAAGAACCATAATACTGGATTTATCAACCAATTTTTTTTCTAAGACTCCGCCGACAATCTTGAGCGCCTCATGCACGCGCGCAAAATCCGCGGCTATTTTTGCGGGTTGGACCTCGTCTCCAAAACCAAACAAGGTAGCAAAAGACCCTTCAAGATTCTTGGGGTCAATGTCCAAATTGTTTGCTTTGAAAGCGAGTTTTAAAAGCGTCTTTTTGCCTACCAAATATCCTACACCCGCTTTCTTACATGCGCGGCGCAGTTCTGTAACTTCCGTGGCTTTGAGGCCTTGAAAATCAGCAAATACAATGGACTTGGTTTTGCCCACGCTTTCTGACAACTCCTCAATTAATTGTTCTTTTTCTGATCGTGTTTTGGCCATACAATTAAAAAAGTCTGTGATATCCACAGACAAATAGTTCCAACATATCTCGACCTCAACTCTTAAAGCTTAAAGGCTTGAGCGATATGCCTCGGCCGGCTTTATGCGGGGTTTGACCCGCTACCGACTGTCTATGGCAATGTGGATAAAGGATACTATAGGGGGCAATTTATGTCAAGGCACATCGCAATCTGCACACTGAAAACTTGACTATTCGCCTGACTATAAAATATGCATTCACAAAACAGGTGTGATAAAATATGTGAAGAGACACATTCACAACCTCTCCCCTATGAAAATCGCCCTTATTGGCACCCATTCCACAGGAAAAACAACAATACTCACCCGCTTATACGCGCACCTGCAAGAACGCGGTTTCAAGGTGTGCATAGTGCCGGAAATGGCGCGTCTATGTCCCTACCCCATCAATGAAAAAAGCACCATAGAATCCCAGGAATGGATACTCAACGCGCACATAGAAGCCGAAGCGGAGGCGGGAAAAATGTATAACATTGTGCTTTGCGACCGTGCCACCATAGACAATTTTGCGTATTTTTTAAAAGCGATTGAACGAACCTCGTGTGTGTTGCCCAACAACAAATGGGAGCGAATTGCCGTGGATCACGCGCGCACTTACTCATACATTTTCAAAACACAAAAACTTTCTCTCTTTGCAAAACCAGATGCGCGACGCACTATCAATGAAGAGTTTCGAAGCGAGATAGATGAGCTAATCACTCAATTACTGAAAAAAAAATCACTTGCGCATGCGCTTCTCCCGCGTACATTTGACTATGACGAACATGTCAATTTTGTGTTGCAACACACTGGTGTATTGGCTGGTTAATCTTCAATGATTGCTAGAGTATTGCCTTTTCTTTTCAAAAACCCTTCTTTCCGGAGTTCTCACACTGCGGTGCCACAAAAAATCACGGCCATGTTTTTCAAAGCGGCCGTATATCTTTTTTTGAAACGCCTGTATGCGCCGTATGTTCAAGCGTTGAGCTTCTTCCACAGCACTTCATCAAATTTCAATAATGATGGAATCACTTCATCTGCTATCACCAGCCGCGCGTCGCCTTTTAAATTCTCATCCGGTACGCACACACATTTCATTGAACCCGCTTTTGCCGCAAGCACGCCGTTCCACGAATCCTCAAACACCAAGCACGCGTGCTGACCCACCCCAAGCTTTTTAGCCGCAGAGATATTAACCGCCGGATGCGGCTTACCGTATAACTCAAACTCGGCGGAATGCAATACTTGAAAATATGGGCGTATCGCGAGCTTTTCCACCACAATATCAATCAAATGCATGGTGGAAGAAGAGGCAAGCGCAAGCGGCAATTTTTTTTCTTTAAAAAATTCAAGAATCTCATAGGCGCCCTCGCGCGCAACTCCCCGCTCGGCGATAAACCGATGCGCGGTGCTATCCACCTCTTGTATTATTTCTTCAACAGATTTGCTATGAGAAGCATATTGCGCGCACCAATAGGCAACAACTTCCGGCGTGGTCATTCCCATGGTAGCCTGAAATTGTTCCGGAGTTATTGATACGCCCACACCGTTAAAAACTTCAACAAGCGCGTCGCGCCACAGCGGTTCGGAATCAATTAACAATCCGTCCATATCAAAAATAATCGCTCCAATCATATTACTATGTTTTAATTTTCCAACCGATTTTAAATAAATACCATACCAGCACGCCAAACACCACCGTCAAAACCGCCATAAGCCCCATGCCTATTGCAAGCGGCGCTTCATGCAACCCCACCATTGAGTACCGTAAACCGTCAACGAAATAAAAAAACGGATTTAGCCTCACTACAGTCTGCATAGTGCGCGGTAGCATATTCACGGAGTTAAATACTCCGCCCAAAAAAGTAAATGGCATAATGACAAATGTGGTGAAGATGCTCACCTGTTCAAAATTTTCCGACCACAAGCCCACCACAAGCCCGATTAAAGAAAACACAATCGCCACTCCAAAAATGTAGAGCGCAAAAATACCAATATGATCCATACGCGCCGCGCCAAACAAAATGGCTATAGCATACACGCCAATGGATACCGCTACTCCGCGCGCTATGCCGCCTACCACAAAACCGCACACAATCTCCGCGTAGGACAAGGGCGAAACCAAAAGTTCCTCAATATGTTTTGCAAATCGCTGATAAAATAAAGAAAACGATGTTTGAGAAAAAGATGAGGTAATAAGATTCAACATCAGGAGTCCCGGCATTACAAATTGAATGTAAGAAATGCCGTCAATCTGCGCAATGCGGCTACCCACCACAAATCCGAAAATAAAAATATAGAGCAGAGCGTTGATCCACGGCGAAAGCAGTGTTTGCACGCCCACACGCAAAAACCGCTCTATCTCCCGCCGTACAAATGTGTATAATCCAATCCAATTATTCATGTTGATTTTTAGTCAATTGCAAATATTTTTGTTCAAGCGTGTGTCCGCCCTGTATAAACTCGCTTTTATCGCCAATGGCAATAATCTTGCCGCCAAAAATAATCGCGATGCGGTTGCACAACAACTCTACCTCTTCCAAATAATGCGACGTAAGCAATATGGTCTTACCCTCTTCATTGATACGACGGAGATACTTCCACAAATCATGGCGCAATTCAATATCAACGCCGGCGGTTGGTTCATCTAAAATCAAAAGTGGTGGATTGTGTATCATGGCGCGCGCGAGCATAACGCGGCGCTTGAGCCCTCCGGAAAGCGTGCGAAACGGCTTTTTGGCATGCGATTTCAAATCAAAAATAGCAAGCAGCTCGTCAATGCGCGCCTCGCGTTTTTTTTCAGGAATTCCGTAAAACCCCGCAACGTACCACAAAATACGCGCGACAGGCGCCCAAAAATCCACGTTAAATTCTTGCGCGGAAAGCCCCACCTGTGCGCGCGCCGCGCGGTAATCTCTTACCACATCATGCCCAAAAAGTTTCAAAACACCGCTCGTGGGGACGGTAATACCGGTCAAACAACTGATGGTTGTGGTCTTTCCCGCACCGTTGGGCCCCAAAAACCCAAAAAACTCTCCTTGCGGCACCGCAAAAGAAATGTCATTCACCGCCACCGAGCCTTTATATGATTTGCTGAAATGTTCAATCTCAATCGCGTTCATTTTTTTCTATTATATTTCCCAATCAACCCAGCCTGCGCGATGATGTGCCCTTGCATGGCAAGCTCCACTTCATGTTTGGTAGCACCTTCTTTTAAATCCAGCATTGTGTCCAAGGCGTACAGTTTAAAAAAATATCTGTGTTCACGATCCGGAGGGCAAGGGCTTCCGTAGGTGGTGTTGCCTCTTGTGTTCTTTCCCAACACTCCCGCGGGGTTTGTGCCTTCGGACACCTCTTGCGTGGTTGGCGGAATATTGAATACCGTCCAATGATCCCACACCTCAATTCCGTAACTCTGCTTCGCGGCTTCCGGAATATCCGGATCATCCATTATGAGCACCAAACTTTGGGCTTGTGAGGGAACATCTATAAAATGCAACGGCGGACTGATGCTCTCACCATCACAGGTGTATTTTGGTGGAATCAATTCATTGTGTGCAAACGCAAGGCTTTCTATTTTCATATTTTTTGAAAAATTATTGAGTGTCGTTGAGGCAAATATTTTGCGGGGGCTAACGGAGCCCGACGGGGCGAGTTGGAGGGAAAATTTTTCAAAAATTTTACCCGTACCCCTCAAAATATTTACCGAAAAAGACACTCTAAAATGCAAAATAAAACCTATGCAAAGGACAATTATGATGATTATGACCCCGCGCCGGACAATATTTCCTCCCATATTCTATCAAACGATACGTAATTGCAAACCACTCCTTTGTGGGGATAATCTGCATCAAATCTTTCTCTATTTTATTCGGATTCCACTCTTTGGTCAACCCCAAAGCACGCGCAAGCCGCCGCACGTGCGTATCTACTGCAATCCCTTCCACTACACCATAGGCGTTGCCGAGCACCACATTGGCGGTTTTGCGCGCAACACCCGGAAGTTTTAAGACGTCCTCCATGGTATGCGGCACACGCCCATGATAACGTTCTTTGACCATGTGCGCCGCGGCAAGAATATTTTTTGTTTTATTTCTAAAAAAACCCGTCGCATGAATGTCTTTTTGGAACTCCTTCGTGTCCGCGCGCACATAATCATCCAATCTGCGATATTTTTTAAACAAAGTGGGAGTTATTTCATTCACTTTCTTGTCCGTGCACTGCGCGGAGAGTTGGACCGCCACCATTAATTCCCATGGAGTGCTAAAACCGAGCGCGCATTGCGCATGTGGGAATAATTTTTTGAGTACGCGGTCTATCTTCGCCGTACGCGCCCGCAATTCTTTAAGCTTTTGTGGTGGCATTCGTTTATACATTTTCTATTGCAATGTATATATCACATCCTTGCGCTCCACCACCACCTCCCAACCGCGGCGTCTTGCGTGGGCATAAAGCGCTGTGTTGGGATTAAAACAAATCGGGTGATCAACCATTTTCAAAAACGGAATATCATTTTCCGTATCACCCACGCCAAAAGACCCTTTCAAAGTAAGCCCGTGTTCTTTCATCGCATGTTCAAGGACACGCGCCTTGTCATAAATAAAATCCAGATACAACGCCTTGCCGGTAAAAAAACCCTGCGCATTGACCTCATAAACTGTCCCATAAAATTGATCAAACCCGGACATACGGGCAAACTCATGCACCATCTTTTACAGCCTGCAAAAATAAAAACAAAGGAATCTCCTTGCGCGCCAGGGTTTCCGCCTCCGCTTTTGGCCCCGGCTCATTTTTTTTGTGTGATATCCATTCTTCCATGTCATTCACCAGCAACCCGCTTTTTCCAAGCGCCTTAACATAATATTGCAGAGGCCTATGAAATGAAATTGTCGTTGCATGAGGGTTTCCGCCCGGGTGCATCTGAATTTTTATTTTTGATTCCGATAAATAACGGTCAATACGGCGATACTGCACGCCGTGTGAGGCATCCCATCCCCAGCTGGTTGACTGTGGTACACGAAATGAGGGATGGTTAAGTACCATATATAATTTCCCTTTTGGTTTCAGAATACGCGTGCATTCTGCAAATACGCGATGCGCACTGGCGATATTTTGAATTGCCAAAACAATAAGTACCTTATCAACGGAAGCGGAAGCAATAAAAGGGAGATGGTCTGCCGCCGACACTTCAAATTGTAACGCATGAATACCTGCTTTTGGAGATATGTTCGCTGTTTCTTGCCGCGCCAATGCAATAAGTTCGGACGCCGCATCCACACCAATCACGTGCGCGCCATGCGCATAAAGGGCGCGCGAAAAAAACCCTTGCCCGCACGCGAGATCAACGATATACTCGCCCTTCTTGATTGCCAACAAACGCAACAAATGAGGCAAAATCACTTCTTTTTGATATGTATCTTTTCCTTCCGCCAAAAGCTTGTGATACCACTCTGCCACATGCCCCCACGAAGTTTTGACCTGTGTTTTTTTCTGTTTCATAGCAGTACTCACATTGTGCCACAACAACGGTTTGAAAACAAGAATCCCGCCTAACGTTGACAGGCGGGAAAACATGTTGACGCTCTTTAACAATACTATTACTTCTTGACGGAAGGTTGCTGAGCGGCGGGCATTTGCGGTCTGATTTGAATAGATTGTGCGTTTACACTGCCATCGCTGTTGGCGGCGCCCGATACACTCACCTGCTCTCCCTCTGTTAAATCACCTACCAAACCCTCAACAGACTTCATGATCTGTGTGATTTGTGATAAAAACACAATCTTTGATCCGCCGTCACGCAACTTAACGGTAATACTCTTGTCATCTTTAGAGAGAATGTCTCCTGAAATAAATCCGCCGGTTGCTCCACCCGCTCGCCCGCTTCTTGCCCCACCATTCTGCCCGCCGGACACCATCTGCACTCTGCGTGCTTGCCGTTCTTCCGGAGACAGATTCGCAAAATTCGCGATGTTTGCTCCACTCTGCTTGTTTTGGCTATATTTCATTCCCGCAAAAAACGATCCACCTCCCACAACCACAAAAGCAACAACAAAAATAATAACATTCTTTGGTATTTTTTTCATACAATATACATTAAAAAAATAAATAAATCATTCGTAACGCAATGCGACAATGGGGTTCAGCCGTGCGGCGCGGCGCGCAGGATAGTAGCCGAATACAATGCCGATGCCGGCCGAAACGCCAAACGCGAGAAACACGGAAGAAACCGACACTCTTGTTTGTATGATACCAAAATAGGTAATGCCAAAAGAAATGAGCCAGCCAAGCATAATGCCAATCAAACCTCCCAAAAACGTGAGCGCGATCGCCTCAACCAAAAATTGAAAATTAATATCGCGCCGCTTGGCGCCGATTGCTTTGCGCAATCCGATTTCTTTGGTGCGTTCCGTTACATTGGTAAGCATCATATTCATAATGCCAATGCCTCCCACTAAAAGCGATATGCCCGCGACCGCCGCAAGCAAAATGGTAAATGTCTGTGTTACGCTTGAGGCGGTTGCCACGATATCCGCTTGATTCAAAGTGTTAAAATCAGCAAGCTGTGGATCTGAAATATGATGGCGGTCAAGCAATAACGTAGTAATCTGTTCCTGTATGGAAGCCATCGCACCTACATCCGCGGCTTCCACGTTAATAGTTGTTACATAGGCATCTCCCGCCAAAAATCGTTGAGCGCTGGAAAGCGGAATAAAAATCATGTCGTCTTGACTGCCAAACCCTGTGCCTCCTTTTGCTTTGGCAACGCCAATCACTTTAAATTCCACATTTTTAATGCGAATGGTTTGCCCCACAGCATCCACTCCTTCTCCAAACAGATCATCGCGCGCGGTTGGACCCAGCACAGCAACCTTGGAAAGACTCTGCACATGCTGATCCGCGATAAACGTTCCTTGATCAATTTCAATATTTCTCACGCCCAGATAGGCCGATGTCGTACCTATTACCGACGTATTGGTATTTTTTCCACGACTCGTCACTTGATAACGCCCGGAAAGTTCCGGAGCAACCGCTTTGGCAAGCGTAATTTCTTTTGCAATGGCGTCTGCGTCGCCCTGCACAAGCGTTCGTGCGGAACCTCTTCCCGCACTCACCTGGAATCCCGGGCCGCGCTGTGCGCCCGGCATGACTAAAATAAGGTTTGAGCCGATGGACTGAATGCTCGCTTGAATTGACCCTTGCGCGCCTTGCCCGATTGCCACCATGGCAATCACGGAACTGATGCCAATCACAATACCGAGAACCGTAAGGAATGATCGCACCTTGTTGGTGGATAATGCAATGTACGTTTCTTGTAAAATATCAATGATGGTCATAGAGAGATAATTTTTCTTGCCTGAGTTTTAGCGTCACTTAAAATTGCGCCATCTTTAATATGAATAATACGCTTGGCATATTCGGCAACATCATGTTCATGCGTGATAAGCACAATCGTGCGGCCTTGTTCAGTGTTCAATTTTTGAAAAGTACCCAACACAATCTCTCCTGTTTTTGAATCAAGATTGCCGGTTGGCTCGTCCGCAAGAATCAAAGACGGATTGTTCACCAGCGCACGCGCAATTGCCACGCGCTGAATCTGCCCGCCAGAAAGCTGATTGGACAGATGGGTGAAATGCGCCTCATCAAGCCCGACGGATTTGAGAGCGCCTTCCGCACGGTTTTTCCGCTCCTCCGGTTTAACGCCCGCATAGACAAGCGGAAGCATCACATTGCGCACCACGCTCGCGCGAGGAAGCAAATTGAATGCTTGAAACACAAACCCGATTTTATTTTTTCGTATATCGGCAAGCTCGTCTTCCGAAAGCTTTGACATGTCCTTTCCGTCAAGAAAATAAGTGCCGCTTGTGGGCGTATCAAGCGCGCCCAAAATATGCATGAGCGTTGATTTGCCGGAACCGGACGGTCCCATAATGGCCACAAACTCGCCATCTTCAATCTTGAAACTCACTCCTTTAAGCGCTTGAAACTCAACATCTCCCGTGGTGTACGTCTTGGTAACATTTTTAATTTCAATCATACGCTTAGCGTCCGGTGGCCCCGCGCAATGCTCCGCCGCCTCCGCCTCCCCCGCGCGCGCCCACTGCTCCAAAAAGACTTGGCGCTTGCTGTGTTGCGGTTTTCTGCGACGCAGGCGTTATTATTCTGGTTACCACAATATCGCCTTCCTTAAGACCTGCGATAATTTCTGTTGACACATCATTCGAAATTCCAACCTCCACCGTCTGCTGGCGCGGCTGTGTGGGAGACGTAACACCCATACTCTTCATGGCTGA